>Ga0163152_10000149_pt1 | contig 115349 bp, 109 predicted proteins | sample OliLakLV19MP8IB2_FD_148635 | JGI IMG/M metagenome (GOLD analysis project Ga0163152, IMG submission 148635) | Freshwater microbial mat bacterial communities from Lake Vanda, McMurdo Dry Valleys, Antarctica - Oligotrophic Lake LV.19.MP8.IB-2 | ecosystem: Environmental > Aquatic > Freshwater >...
GGGTTCGGGGTCGGCACGGGTGTCGGCGTCGGCATCGCGGTCGGCACGACGGTGGGGGTCGGCGACTCTGACGGCGTCTCGGTCGGGATCGCCGTCGGCGCTGCCGTTGCCGTCGGTGTGGGGCTCGGTGTGGAGGTGGCGCCGAGGCTGCACCCGCCGATGGTATTGCTGCCGGCGATCGTTACTGCGCCTGCAGTCGTCGTCAGGGCGCGTCCCAGCAGGCTTGCACCGGAACCGATCGTGACACCCGCCTGCGCGACGACGTTCCCGACGAAGTTCACGCCGTTAAGGGTCGCTGCACTGGTGACCTGCCAGAAGACGTTGCACGGGTCCGCGCCGTTGATCAGGGTGACGGTCGAGAGAACGTTGGCGGTGAGGGAGCTCCCCACCTGGAAGATGTAGATCCCTGGGCCATCGAGCGTGAGGTTTCCCGTCGCGGCCAGATCCGCAGTCGACGAGAAACAGTAGATGCCCGGCCCGACCGTGACGCCATCGAGTTGCGCGGCCAGCGAGCTACAAGGCCCTTCGCCGGCCAGGAAGGTGTACAGCGTGCCTACCGAGCTTTGCGCCGCGACTGCCGGCCCGTCGTTGGCATGTGCGGTGAACGGCGGAGCGATCGTTGCGGACGTCCCGTCGAACCCGATGATCGAGGTTCCCGGTGAAACGCCAACATCGCCAGTAATCAGGCTTCCGGTTCCGGCGGCCGTTGCGCTCGAGCCGCCGACGATCGCAAAGCTCTCTGCTGAACCGAGCGATTGGGCCATTCCCAGGGTCGGGACGAGGAGAAGCGCGACGAACCCAGCGCTCGCCAGGACAGTCGAGCCCGGCGTCCTCGCCGCGGTCGCGCGCAGGACTCCTCCGTCGCAAGCGGAAGGCGGCCATGACGGAGGCGTTTCCGGGCGCGGCGTCACTATCAGCCTTGCCATCTGAGCCTCGGCTGAACCGGCGTCGGCCGACACAGGCCTTGCGGGCTCGTCACGGTCTCGCTGTCGAAGCGTGCCAGGCGGCAGCCTTGGGCGGTCGAGTCGCGCCATGAGTTGCCTGAGAACGGCCACTCCCCCGCAGTACCTGAAAGCTGCATCTCGCACGATGATGTCCTTTCCCTTTGTGCCCACCCGCCCCGTCCTGAGGCAAGTAGCGTGCCAGGGAAGAGAGCGGGCGACCGCCACCCGGGCGTGGGATCGCGGGTGCCTTGCGCGCGCGAAGCTAAGGATTTCGATCGAATTCTCGCAAATACGACCGAATTTCGATGCAAAAGTGTACTGCGTACCGATGTTGAAGCCGGCGCATCCGCGGATAGATGCCGTGATGGCCGAGATGCTCTTGACGGAGAGCGAATCGGCCCCCTCCTCTTCGAGCCGGCCATACGTTGCGCGTTCACGATGCGCTTGACGGCCTCGAGCCCGTGGGCTCGGGTCCACGTGTGCAACCGGCGAGTCCCTGGGGACGCACATCCAATCAGCGCGCGTCGTGAACCGGGCCCCGCGGATCGGTTCAGGGCTGCTTTCCAGGCCTTGGCGGGAGCGTCGAAGTAACCCGAGACGGTCTCGGCGTCGGTCCACCATTGACCGCCCTGGCCCTGTTCCTCGACGAGCGCATAGCGCAGCAGGGCGACCCGATCCTGCTACTGGTTCTGCTTCAAGGTCATCGAGCCGTTCTTCAGCGCGCCACCGGGGGCGAGGCACCTCATCGTCAACTGGTAATCCTTCTCGACGTTGGTCGGGTTGATCGCGATGATGTTCAGCAGGCCCTTGATACTTCCCGCAGTGCTGCGAGCGAGGAAAGGGAACGATCCGACGGTCCCTTGCGCCCAGTCCGCGTCTGTCTTGGCATACAGCGCCGCCGGCGCGACACCGGTAAGAAGCGCCATGAAGCGCTCGTTGTCGGAGGCTCCGAGGTAGTCGTAGAGATCGACGTCGAGGATCGTGGCGCCTGTCGGACACTTCAACTCCCACACGTCGACACAGGTCTCCAGGCAATTGACCTTGCCGCGGTCAGACAGCGGGGTGAGCCCGGTCAGCGCCTCTGCATCACCGACGAGTACGACCACGCCCAACAGGACGGTTACGAACCATTGCTTCATGGCATTCCTTCCCCGTATTCATTGTACACGACAGCGACCCCAATCCCGCTTCGAAGCCTCTTCGTTGCGGGACTATTCACGCGTCAGCGGGCGATCTGAAGGTGGCGTGGCGTCCGCAGGGCGAGGCGGCTAGGCGGCACAAGGGCCCCTACCTGACACCTGGCCTCGAACCGCCCGGAGAGTACGCAACGGACAGAGCGGCTGTCAACGAAATTCCGGCATGACCGTCGGACCTCGTGGCAGCTCCCGGCCTGTCGCTTGACCCCGGGGAGCCGGCCCCTTGCGAGCGCCGCCGCACAAGAGCTGGACGGGGGCGGATGGGGATTGTATGCCCTGCGCCGGCCGGGGGAACGGGGGGAAGGGCCCGGCCAACGTCTGATATCGGGGTACTCGTCAGCTTCCCGGGGTTGTCGTTCTATCGGCCATTGCCAGACCGGAGCTGCGCGCTTCGGGTAGACAAGCAGGCCGGCTGGCCAGATTGGAGCCGGCCACGGGAGACGGAACGATGGGACTCTTCGGCGTTTTGCTCGGGCTCAGCCTGCTGATGTGGCATCACGGCCGGCCTGTTCGGCTTCAACCCGGTGCTGACCGCGATCGCACTCGGCGCGGTGTTCTACCGGCCCGGCCCGCGCGTCGTCGTGTACACGCTACTCGCCTCGGTGCTGTCGGTCATCGTGCAAGGGGCGATGATCGCCGCCTTGACGCCGTTCGGCATTGCGACGCTGACCGCCGCGTTCGTGCTGGTGACGTGGCTCTTCCTGCTGCCGGGCCAGAAGCTCGAGTGAGTTCGGCGTGACGCTCGCTTCGATCCTCGCGCTCGGCTTCCTGCTCGGGCTTCGGCACGCCACCGACACCGATCATCTGGCCGCGGTCGCCACGCTCGCGACGCGCAGCCGGTCGGTGCGCCAAACCGTGGTCCAGGGGATTGCCTGGGGCACCGGTCACACGCTGACGTTGTTGCTGTTCGGAGGGACCGTGCTCGTGCTCGGCGCCGTCGTTCCGGAGCGGGCGGCGCAGGCGCTCGAGCTCGCGGTGGGCGGGATGCTCATCCTGCTGGGCGCGGACGCGCTCTACCGGCTGCGGCGCGAGCGGATCCACTTTCACGCGCATCGTCATGCGGACGTCGTCGCGCATTTCCATGCGCATTCGCACCAGGGCGAGGGCGGGAAGCACCACGCCGCGCGGCACGAGCACGCGCATCCGCGCGGCTTCCCGGCGCGCGCGCTGCTCGTCGGCACCGTGCATGGGATGGCAGGCTCGGCGGCGCTGGTCCTGCTCAGCCTCGGGGAGCTGCACTCGCCCGCCTGGGGGTTCGCCTACATCGCGATCTTCGGCCTCGGCTCGATCGTCGGCATGGCGCTGCTGTCGGCCGCGATCTCCGTGCCGCTGCGGCTGACGTCGCGGCATCTCACCCGCGCCAACGACGGGCTCTCGGCGGCTTTCGGCCTCGGGACGGTGATGCTCGGCTGCTCCATCGTCTACCGCATCGGCGTCACGATGGCGTGACGAGGGCGGTGCGTGGCGCAGCGGATGCACGCGCGGGAAGCACTCGACCAGCGGATTGCCCGGACACGGCTCAGCAACCCAGGCCGAGGAGCTTCGCCGGGTCCCGGACCAGGCGACGCATCAATTCGGCGCAGCCAGTCGCCACCCTGGGCCGGCCAGGATCGCCTCGCCCTGCTACCACTCCATCTCGGGCAGCTCCCTGAACACCTTGCGCACACCGGCCCGCCAGTCTGCGCTCAGTGCCGTGAAATACGCGTCGCCCTCGTCGAAGCGGTGCCGCATGTCGATCTTCAGGCTGTCGCGCTGGTAGCACACCAGGTCGATGGGCATGCCCACCGACAGGTTGCTGCGCATCGTCGAATCGAACGACACCAGAACGCACTTGGTCGCATCCGCGAGCGACGTGGTGGGAGCGATGACCCGGTCGATGATCGGCTTGCCGTACTTGGCCTCACCGGTCTGCAGGAACGGCGTGTCCTCGCCGGCCTCGATGAAGTTGCCCTCGGCGTAGATCCGGAACAGCCGCGGCGGCTCGCCCTTGATCTGCCCTCCCACGATGAAGGAGGCATTGAACGCAATCGGGCCACCCTCGAGGAACGGTGCGTCGCGACGCTCGATGTCGCGCACCGCGTCCGAAACGAGAACCGCCACATCGAACATGGTGCGCGCCGTCCAGAGATTCGGCGGTCCTTCGGTGGCATCGGCGCGCTGCTTCAGGACGTTGATCACGGCCTGCGTGCCGGCCAGGTTGCCGGAGCTCAGCAGGACGAGCACGCGATCGCCGGGCCGCTCGAATGCCGTCATCTTGCAGAACTTGGCGAAGTTGTCGACGCCGGCATTGGTGCGTGAGTCCGACGCGAGGACGACCCCTTCGTTCAGCAAGATACCGACACAGTACGTCATGCGCGCCCTCTTCTCCTGCCTGTGTTCACCTTCGAGTGCCCGTAGGCGAGCGTTTCAGTTCGCGCTGACGTCATCGGTCCACACCTTGAAGCTCTCCAGGGTCGAGTCGCCGAAGCTGGTCGTCAGCGCGACATCCGCCGCGTCCCGGCCGCGAGCGATCAGGATACGCCCGATGCGAGGCGTATTGTTGCGCGGGTCGAACGTATACCAATCGTCTCCGAGATAGGCCTCGAACCACGCGGCGAAGTCCATCGGCGAATAGGGCGGAGCAAGTCCCATGTCACCGAGATAGCCGGTGCAGTAGCGCGCCGGGATGTTCATGCAGCGGCAGAGCGCGACCGCGAGGTGGGCGAAGTCGCGACACACGCCCTGCCGATCCTGATAGACCTGCAGCGCAGTCTTGGTTTCGCTCGAGAGGCCGTAGCCGAACCGGATGTGCCGGTGCACGAAGTCGCAGATCGCCTGGACACGCTGCCAGCCCGTCGGTGCCCCACCGAACAGGCTCCAGGCAGTCTTCGACAACAGGTCGGTCTCGCAGTACCTGCTCCCGAGCAGGAAGAGCAGAGCTTCCTCGGGGAGCGTCTCTACGGGCCGCTGCTCGAGCCACGGCAGCACCGGGTCGGACCTGCCGCTGTCGGATACGATGGCGTCGCTGGTCAAGCGCAGATAGCCCGCGGGGGCCACGATGCGGCTGCACCAGTTTCCGAAGGAGTCCCGATACGCCCGGACCGGGATCGACGGCGTGAGCGACAGATGGTCGGGCCTGATCACGTCCGAGGTGCGGCTGTAGTGGATGCTCAACGTGACGATCATCGGTGTCGGCTGGGGACACTGGTAGACCAGCTCGTAGCCGACACGGATCTGCAGAGGTGCCGGCTTTCTCGCCACGCCTGTTGTAGTCATACTTGATGCTAGCACTCTGCGCCGCTGGCGGGAGGGTCGCTTGCTAAACAGCTCAGCTCGGCAGCAGGCGCGACACCGCGCGCTCCAGAACTGCGCCGAGGCGATCGGCCCATCTCTGCACATCATTTGCGCAGCCGAGCAGATCCTGCCGGATCTCGAGCTCGACGTGCGGAATTCCGCGCCGCTCGCCGTGCACGACGATGGTGTAGTCGGTGGCGTCGCTCACCGCGTACGGCTCGTTGTCGCCGACGACCAGCGCGGCGTCGCCGCGTAACTCCTCCAGCACCATGCGGCCGAGCCGTGCATCGCGACAGTAGAGCACACCGGCGTGCCAGCGCCGCCCTTGGTCCAGGTAGACCGGCGTGAAGCTGTGCAGCGCGACCAGCACGCTCGGAAATGCGCGCGCGCCGCGCGTATCGAGGTGGTCGCGAATGCGCCGATGGTAGGGCTCGAACACCTCCTCCACCCGCCGTCGTGCGTCGTCTGAAGAGAGCCCCTCGTTGCCGGCGATTCGCGTGCGCTCGGAGAGCGTGGGAATCGAATCGGGTGCATCCGGGGGACGGTTCGCGTCGATCACCAGGCGCGAGTAGTTGTGCGTGATCAGGCACGCGTCGAGGCGGGCGGAGAGCCGTCTCCCCAGCTCGGCCACGCCGAGGTCCCAGGCGACGTGCGTCGTGAGCTCGTGCTCGGAAAGCCCCAGGCGCTCGAGCTTGCGCGGGATTGCTCGTCCGGCGTGGTCGCAGGTGAGCAGGCAGACGGAGCTCCCGCTGGCGCGCTCGACCACGAACACCGGAGGATCGTCTTCGCCGAGAAGAGCGTCGCAGCTCACGAGCACCGTTAGCACAGCTACCCCGGCGCGCCGGTGGTCGTGGTCCGCGACGCGGATCCGGCGTATGAAGGTCGCCGATGGCCGACGACGCCGGATACATCCTCGTCAAGGGCGATCACGGTCTCGGCAATCGCATTCTCTGCCTGCTCTCGGCCATCCTGCTCGCGCGTCTCACCGGGCAACGACTGGTCGTCGACTGGCGCGATCTCGTCGTCGACAGTCGCTCGTCGTTCGGCAGCGCAGCCCGGCCGCGCGTCAGGACGCGCAGCCTCCGATCGCGTGCATGGTGCCGTCGGTCGTTCCCACGTAGAGGCGACCATCGCCGAGGATCGGCGATGCGGGGAAGCGCGCCGCGAAATCGCGCCGCCACAGCGTGCTGCCGTCCGCGTTGAACGCGAACAGGCTCTTGTCCAACGTCAAGTAGATCTTCCCCTGCGCGTCGACCACCGGCGGGTTGTTCTGGAACTTGCCGCGGCCGAGGTTGCTGCGCTGCCAGACCACCTGGCCGTCGAGACCGATCGCGTAGAGCGTGCTGACCTGCCCACGAGAAGCCCCGACGACGACCCGGCCGTGGACCAGATCGAGCGCCGACGGCGCCTCGAAGCGCTCGCGCGAGCCACGCGTGTCGAGGAACAGGGTAACGGTCGGCGTCCCTCCGGGCGTGACGGGCGGATCCACCGCCCACAAGCCCTGCTTCAAGCCGACGTAGATCCGACCGGTGTTCGGGTCGACGACCGGCGCCAGATTCGAGTTCCGTCCGATGCTGGTTCGCGGCTCGAGCTGCACCCGCCAGAGCTCGGCGCCCGTCTGCGGATGGAACGCGCCCAGAGCTCCGCCACCGATGACGACGTAGAGCTGATCTCCGGTCGGGCTCAGTGCCGGCGACGCGTTCCGGATGCCGCCGCCGACGGGATTGACGCACCACTTCGGCTGGCGCGCCGGTCCGGGGCACATCGCCATCAGCGTGCCGGCGCCCAGCGAATCCGACGCCATGTAGACGAGACCATCGGCACCGATGATCGGCGGCACCGTGATGTCGCCGTCGGTGCAGACCTTCTGTCGCCACGCGACGGTCGCGTTGGGGCTTCCGAGCGGCGGGATGTCGATCGCCCAGAGATCGTTGTCGCGCGTGCCGATGTAGGTGAAGTCGCCGTTGCCGACCACCGGCGACGACCGGTCGGCGCGCTTGCCTTGCTCGTCGGTGTCGCACCAGCGGATGGCTCCGCTGGCAGGATCGATCGCGCACACCGGCGCCTTGCCGACGGGGACGAACAACGTCTCGGTCTCGCCCGGATTGCCGGGCGCCAGCACCGCCGAGCTCAGGATCCGGCCGGCGAGCCTCTGGCTCCAGACGGAGTCGGCGCACGTCGGCCCGGCGAAGGTGCTCTGGCCGGTGTGCTGGACGTTGCCCTGAAAAACCGGCCATGAGCCCGGGCTGACCCCCAGCGGCGACGCCACCGCGGGGCATACAGGGTTCGCTTCCATGCAGACGTCGTTCTGCAGGCTGATCTCGCAGCGCGGAGCGGCGCCTGCCTCGCGGGCGCTCGTGCTCGGCACGGCGACGGCGAGCGCGGCGAGCGCGATCCGGCGCCACCGCGTTCTGCGGGCGATGGTCGATCCTGCGGCGTGGCTCATGGTGACCTTGCTGCCTGAGGGCGTTTCCTTGTTGCCGCGAGGGCAAGTGATGTGCGGCTCGGACAGCGCGGGCGCGGGGATGGACGCCACGGCGAAGCGAGCGAGTTCCAGCTTGCCGGCGCGCCGGGTCGTGGTCAAGCCGGTTCGGCACGGAGAAGCCATGCGGACGCACGCCTGGGCGAGCGCCGTCGGGCACGCGCCGTCCGCCCTCTGGCGACGATCGATCCCTGCTCTTGACGACCGCGCGCGGGCTCAGTGCAGCAGCGGACGGGCCGCGAGCTCCGGAAAGCGTGCGCGCACGCGCCGGGCTACTCCAGCAGCGCTTGCGTTCCGGCCGGCGCGTCGGCGCGCGGCATCGTCGCTTGTCGCCTTCGAGCGTGATCGAGTGCTCGTCACCGAGCGGGTGCTCGTATCCGTACGGCGGATAGCTCCAGGTGAAGGTGCCGAAGGTGAGGGCCCGGGGGTTGAGCCGCGGCACTGGTTCCTCAGCGCGTGGCGAAGCCGTGCGCCGCGCAGGAAGAGCGCAGCAGGCTGACGCTGTCCGCGACCGTGGCGCGTGCGTTGAACACCGTCGAGCCGGCAACCGCGATCGTCATCCCGGCCTCGGCCAGAGCCGCGATGTTGTCCGCCGAGACGCCGCCGTCGACCTCGATCTCGACCCGGTCGAGCCCACGCGCGACCAGCATCCTACGCAACCGCGCCACCTTGTCGATGCTCGACGCGATGAACTTCTGTCCGCCGAAGCCAGGATTCACCGACATGATCAGCGCGACGTCGATCTCGGGCAGGATCTCGTCCAGCGCAGCGATCGGTGTCGCCGGGTTGAGTCCCACGCCTGGCTGCGAATCGAGCGCGCGGATCGACTGCACCGTGCGATGCAGGTGCGGGCATGCCTCGACGTGGACCGTCATGGCGCGTGCGCCCGCGCGGTGGAAGTCGGCGAGGTAGCGGTCGGGCTCGACGATCATCAGGTGCACCTCGAGCACCGCGCCGCACGGCTCGGCCAGCGGACGCAGCGCTTCGACCACCAGCGGTCCCATGCTGATGTTCGGCACGAAGCGGCCGTCCATCACGTCGATGTGGATGCGCCGCACCCCGGCCGCGAGCGCATCCGACACCTGCTCGCCGAGACGGCGGAAATCCGCCGCGAGGATGGACGGCGCGATCGCGACCGCGCGCGCGTTCGCGCCGCTCTCCGACCCGACATTCCCCGTCTGCCCTGCCGCTCCGACGTTCGCCACGATCACCTCTCTTGCCGCTCGTTGCACTTCCCCGCGTACCATCCGCGCGACAATCTGCCCTACACCGTCCGACACGCGGCGTCATACAAGACGGCTTGGCTTTCAATCGGACGTATGATCAATGACGAAGGACTGGAGGTGATTGCGATGGCGACCTTTTCGATAGCGACCCTCAGGAGGACCGTTCTCGCGCTCGCGATCGTGGCCTCGACCTTCCCACTCGCACCTGACGCGCGCGCGGACGACGGACTCAAGCCGGGCGAAGTCCTCAACAAGGAAACCGCCGACAAGGCCGAGGGGCTGCTGCCGCCCGAGCTCCTGCGCCACTACAAGGAAGGCCAGTTCGAGAACAAGATCGTCGAGTGGCCTGCCAATGCGTTCCGCTGGGAGAGTGCGTTCCAGGAGGCGACGCTCGGCAACAAGGGCAAGTTCGAACTCAACGACAAGGGCACGATCATCGACAAGGCGACCGGCGAGCAGCCGACCCACGTGTACGGCTTCCCGTTCCCCGACGTCGACCCGAACGACCCCAAGGCCGCGGCGAAGATCCTGTGGAACTCGTACTACGGCTACTGGTACTTGGGGAACAGCCGCAACCAGGTGCGGCTCGTCTGGGTGAATCCCGACGGAATCGACCGCGAGGCCGGCCAGGACGTTTTCTTCATGTACTACGACGGCCAGTCCGAGCCGTACCGAATCGACAATCCGAAGAATCTCCTTCTTCAGTTCATCGCCACCACCACGTTCCCGACCGATCTGCAGGGCACCACGGCGCTGGGGTGGCGCTACCGCGATCCCGGCAAGCGGGACTCGACCTGGGCCTACGTCCCGACGCTGCGGCGCGTTCGCGCGGTCTCCCCGACCAATCGCTCCGACGGCTTCCTGGGCTCCGACCTGAGCCAGGACGACGGCCCGTTCTTCGACGGCAAGCCCGAGGACTTCGACTGGAAGCTGGTCGAGAGCAAGGACGTGTATCGCATCGTCGATCCGATGAGCCTCGAAGGCAAAGGGGAGTACCGGTGGCTCCCCGACGGCGGCTGGCGCACGATCTGGACCAGCGACGCGCCGACCGTCGGCTTCGAGGACCCGAGCTGGAAGGGCCTCGCCTGGGCACCGATCGGGCCCGCACTCGCCAAGCGCCCGGTCTGGGTCATCGAGGCGACGCCGAAAGACAAGTACTATCTTTACGGCAAGGTGCAGCTCTACATCGACAAGGAAACCTATCAGGGAGTCTACAACCGCAAGTTCAACTGGCGCGACGAGCTGATGAACACCTACATCATTCTCGGGCTGATGTCGGAGAAGCGCACGCGACCGGACGGCCGCGAGGACTGGATCTGGGCTTCCAACATGGGCTACCAGGCAGCGGAGAACGTCAAGCTGAACCGTGCGACGGTGAGCGGCCTCGAGGCGCCAGGCAAGGACCCAGCGAACGACCGCAGGATCGCGTTCGACCCGCAGTTCTTCGACTTCAATACCCTGCAGCGCTTCGGCAAGTAGAGCACCGGTTTGACAGCGAGGGGGCGCCGCCCCCTCGCCTCCAGGCGGCGAAGCCGCGCGGAGCCACCACGCCCCCGCTCGCTCGCGCTCGGCCGCTCGCCTTCGGCTTCGCAGAGGGGCCGCTGCCGGGCGCGGTGGTCACGCCCTTCCCTCCCTCTGCGATCTCCGCCGCGGCGCTCGGGTCAGCGAGGCTGCGGGACGAGGCGGAGGTAGGGCTTGAGGGCCTTCCAGCCGCCGGGGAATTTTTTCTTGGCGTCGTCGTCGGAGAGGGACGGGACGATGATGCAGTCCTCGCCCTGCTTCCAGTTCACGGGCGTGGCCACGCTGTACTTGGCGGTGAGCTGGAGTGAGTCGATGACGCGCAGGATCTCGTCGAAGTTGCGGCCCGTGCTCGCGGGATAGGTGAGCGTGAGCTTGACCTTCTTGTCCGGGCCGACCACGAACACCGAGCGCACGGTCAGCGTTTCGAGCGCGTTCGGGTGGATCATGTCGTAGAGGTCGGCGACCTTGCGCTCCGGGTCGGCGATCAAAGGGTAATTGGGCGCGTGCCCCTGCGTCTCCTTGATGTCGTTCGACCAGTCGCGGTGCGAGCCCAGCGCGTCGACGCTCAAGCCGAGGATCTTGACGCCGCGCTTGTCGAACTCCGGCTTGATCCGGGCCATGTAGCCGAGCTCGTTGGTGCAGACCGGTGTGAAGTCCTTGGGGTGCGAGAACAGCACCACCCAGCCATCGCCGATGAACTCGTGGAACCGGATCGGTCCCTCGGTCGTCTCGGCGGTGAAATCGGGGGCCGTATCACCGAGTCGAAGTGCCATCTCGTGTCTCCTCTGCGGGTCGTCTGGCGCCCGCTTTACGAGAAGGTCGCGGACCAATCAAGACGGTCTCGTCAGCCGCGCGACGCGCGCCCCCAGAAGGTATACGTGAACGGTCGCGGGCCGGGCAGATACATGGTGTCGAGCGAGTCGATACGAAAGCCCGCGTTCTGGATCAGGTCGGCGATCGCCCGATTCAGGTGACAGCCGCCGGCGAGACGGCCCCAGACGCCGTCGAGACGATCCTGCCAGCGCGCCACGCTCGCGTCCGGAGCCCGGCCGTGTTCCGAGAACACCATCACACCGTCGGGCGCGAGCACGCGGCGCATCTCGCCGAGCGCCCGCGCGACGTCGGGGATCGTACACAGCGTGTAGGTCGTGACGACGGTATCGACCGAGGCGTCCGCGAGCGGAATCTGCTCGCTGGGCAGGCCGAGGAACTCGACGTCCATACCCATCTGCCGCGCGCGTTCACGGGCGATGCGGCGCAGCTCCTCGGAGGGGTCGAGGCCCCACAGCTTCGCGACCCGAGCGCGGTCGTAGAAGCCGAGGTTGAGCCCGGAGCCGATGCCGATCTCGAGAACACGCCCGTGCGCCTGCGGCACCACCTTCTGCCGCTGCATCATGATCGGCTTCTGGCGCATCGCGAAATCGAGCAGCTTCGGCAGCACGTAGCGGTCGTAAAGGCCCATCGTGCTCTCCGTTATCCGACCGATCCAGCGAGTGCCAACGGCGCACGCCGGCGCACCGTCTGCGCACCGTCTCAGCCGTCGCGAAGCTCGACCAGGCGCTGTCGCAACGCGTCGAGGGTGGCCGCGTAGCCCGGATCGGAGGCGAGATTCGAGAGCTCGTGCGGATCGACCGAGAGATCGTAGAGCTCCTCGGTGACCCCGCCGGTCACCAGCGTCTTGATGTACTTGAAGCGCTCGCCGCGCACCCCTTCGAACGGCGAAACGATGACCCCACCCCAGTTCTTGATCAGGAAGTCCGCGCGGCTCGTACCCGGTTCTGACAGCAGGGCCGCGAGGCTCTGCCCGTCGCGTCCAGCCGGCACGGCGGCCCCCGCAAGCGCGGCAATGGTCGGCGCGAGATCGATGTTCAGCACGAGCTCGTCGCGGGTCGCGGGCTCGGGCGCGAGCACCGGATAGCTCACCACGAGCGGAACGCGCAGCGATTCCTCGTACGGCGTGAACTTCGAGTCCCACCAATGCTCGCCCCAGTGGTAGCCGTGGTCGGAGGTGAAGATGAGCACCGTGTTGTCCGTGAGACCGAGGGTTTCCAGCGTGTCCTCGATCCGGCCGACGGCCTCGTCGACCGCGAGCAGCGTCTCGAGCTGCGCGATTCGGGTCGCGTCGACGGCGGTGGTGAAGGCCGGCGTCACGTAATTCTTCATGAATTTGACCCAGGTCGGCTTCGCGGACACGTCGGGCTCGTGCCAGTTCGGTGGGCGCCAGGGTTCGATGTTGCTCAGAGAGCCCTCGTGACGCTGCGCCGGGATCGCCGGCAGGTGTGGCGCGAACGGCGTGAACAGCAGGAAGAACGGCCGCCCAGCGTTGTCGCGCATGAAGTTCAAGCTCCGGCCCACGAGAAGATCCGTCGAGTAGTCGGCCGGCGACGGACCGTGCTGCACCAGCACCCCGTTCTCGTCGATCCGGTAGTCGGTGTATCCGTTGCCGCCGCTCTCCTCTCCGATCAGCGCCTGCCACTCGTCCCAGCCCGGCGGTACGGCTTCGAGGTTCACGGCGTAGTTCATGTACTTGCCGACCAGGGCCGTCGCGTAGCCGGCGTCGCTCAGCCAGGTGGCGAGGGTGCTGCTCGCATCGAAGGTCTGCGCGGCCAGAAAATTGGAGATCACGCCGTGGTGGTGCGCGTAGCGGCCAGTCAGGAGGCTCGCGCGGCTGGGCGCGCACACCGGCGTCGTCGCGAACGCGTTCTGGAAGTCGACCGCGCGCGCGCGCAGGCGGTCGACGCGTTCCATCGACGCCGCGCTCGCGAGGTTCTGGTCGTCCGTCATCACCAGCACCACGTTCGGACGCAGCACGCCCGTGGTCATCTCGGTGCCGAGCCGCTCGATCGCGGCGCGCACGCAGCGCGCCACGCGGGCGCCGTCGATGGGCCCCGCTTCCGGTGCCGTGGCCATCGCACAGGGAGCTCCGAGAGTCGGCAGGAACGTCGTCTGCAGATCGAGCACGGGGATGGCGTCGCAGCGCTGGCGTACCACCGCGAAGGCGCTCGCACGGCGCGCCTGCCGGACACCACGGGCAAGCTCGCGGCCCCGCCTGCCCAGGTAGCGTCCGGTGGCACCGAGGATCGCGCGCTGGCAGCGCAGCTGCCCGCGCGCATACGATCCGACGCGGCCCGGCGGCGCTCCCGAACCGGTCACCAGCGACACCAGGGAATCCACACCGGAACCCGCACACGACGGTGCCAGCGGACCGTCGCACGGCAGGGCGCTGCCGCCGTCGAGCTCGAGCCGCGCACAGTGCAGGTGCCCGCGCAGGCTGGCCTCGAGCTCGAGCATCTCGGAGGGTGTCGTACAGGCGGCGTCGGCGACCTGCGGGCCGATCGCCGTCAGAAGAAGGACCACCAGGGAGAACGGAGCAAGGAGGCAGCGTCGCAAGTGTAGACCCTCCTGGGATTCAGCCGTGGTTCGCGCCCAGCGCGGCTCCTGTCACGTCTGCACGAACGCTGTCAAATCAGAAGTTGATGCCTGTTTGCCGGCGCGCTGAGCCGCCGCTGCCAAACGACCGCTCGGTCCAGAGCCTGGCTGGGGCTCGAACTTCACGATTTCTTCACCAAATCGTCGCTTTGTTACGCGCTCCGCTCGCTACTTTGCGTCACGTCCACCCACCACGCCCCGGTCGTGGCGACCCGTGGCAGGAGCGCGCGCGGGAATCGAGACCCCGGCAGAAGAGAGGATCGAATGACGACAGGAGATCAGAGCCGGGGCGCCGGAAGCACGGGATCCCGACGCGGGACCCCGTTGGGATCGGCGTGGCACGCCTGCCGCGCGAGCTCCGGCATCCGTGGCGGCCTGGCCGTGTACCTCTTGGTCACCCTGTGGGGCTGCACCACGGTCTCCGCGACCGCCGTGAAGAACGATCGCGAGGCGGGCGTCACCCGGACCTACTCGCGCTCGCCGGCCGATCTCTACCAGGCGTCGGTGTCGGGACTCGAGAGCCTCCGCTCGGATCCGAACTGGCGTGATCTGGAGATCACCGAGCGCGATCCGGCGCAGGGCACGGTCATCGCCGAGCGCGATCTCGACAGCGCCATCATTCCCGGCCTCGGCGAGCGCGACGCCATCGGCGTGTTCGTGAAGGAGACCGCGGACGGCGACAGCCAGGTCACGGTGGTACGCATGTCGAGCGATCAGGTCCCCGGCTCGGCCGGGACCACGATCAATAGCGCCCGCGACGCCTCGGGTTTGATCTTCCCCGCCATCGACCAGGCGCTCGAAGCCATTCCCGAGCAGCCCCGGAGTCGCGCCGTGGCCGCGGCACCGCCGGCACCGGCAACCGTCCCCGGGGCGCCACCCGGCGCCGGCACGACCGTCGCCGCCCCGCCCGCAGCGCGGACTGCGACGACGGCCAGCGCGATCGATCGCGTCTACGCCGTGCTGCGCGACGGCGGCACCTGGCGCCCGCTGGTGCGCGAGATCGCGACCAGCGGCGACGAGGAGATCCGCGTCGGGAAGTGGGCTGTGCTCACGGCGAGCGGCGCGCGCGTGCTGCTCCGCGTCAAGAGCAAGGACGGATCCCCGGTGGACGCGGCGCGGCTGGCGCTCGACCTCGAGCGCGCCGGTTTCGCCGTCGACGTCGAGGCGGCGAGCGGCCGCTGAGAGACGGGAATCATCCAATCTCCCCCGTGCGGTAACCGAATGTTCACAATCACACGGTACTGCTTGCACATCTGTGGGCAGCAGCCGCGGCGGCGTCCGCCGCACCCGTCCGAGCCAACAGTCGGCTGCCTAGAGTCCCAACCCGCGAGAGGAGACGCACGATGTTCATGGGACGGAACCTTGCAGGGAAGCTACTGCCGATAGTGCTGCTCGCCGGCACCACGGCCTTCACCCCTTGTCGCGCGAGCGCGCGTGAGCTGATCGACATCCTGGCCGACAAGGAACTCATCACGGTCGACGAGAAGAAGGAGGCGCTGAAGACGGTCACCAAGCCGTACATCACCTACAAGGAGGGCAAGGGCTTCGTCTTCACCACCGCCGACGACCGCTTCTCGCTCGCGATCGGCGGCCGCCTGCAGGTGCGCTACACGCTCACCGACATCGACAGCGCCTACGTCACGGATAGCCGCGAGGACAGCCAGAGCTTCGATATCCCGCGTGCCCGCGTCTGGTGGGAGGGACACGCGTTCACGCCCCGCTTGAGGTACAAGCTGCAGATCGACGTCGCGGGAGGTGGCGGCGACATCCTGCGCGACCTCGAGCTCGAGTACGACATCGTAGAGGACAAGTGGCTGACGGTGAAGGGCGGCCAGATGAAGACGCCCTTCTGCCGGCAGGAGATGACGTCGTCCGGCCGCCTCGAGTTCGTCGACCGCTCGCTCGCCTGCAGCAACTTCCGCTTCGAGCGTGCGCGCGGTGTGATGTTCCAGGGACTGCCGATGAACGCGCTGATCGAGTACTACGCGGGCGTGTTCAACACGACCGGCCGCAACGGGCCGTCGAACCCGGACACCAACCTCCTCTACATCACGCGCTTCGTGGTCAACCCGCTCGGACCGATTCCTTACTCCGAGGGTGACTTCGAGTTCACGCCGACGCCGCTGGTCGCGATCGGCGTCAGCTACGGATACGAAAAGGCGAAGGGCTCGGTGTTCACGTCCGCCGCGACGACGGCACCCGACGAGGACGATCCGACGATGGACGTGATCACGGCGAACGGCTCGGCGCAGAACCAGGTGCCGTTCCTGCGGATGATCCAGCCGTTCTACAACAAGCTCGCCAACCCGAACGGCATCACGGCGAACGTCCACAACCTCTCCACGGATTTCGCTGCGCGCTGGATGGGGCTCGACGTCCAGATGGAGTACTTCCTCGGCTTCGTATCCAACGACGCCAACGGCAGTGCGGCGCCTGGCTCGCCCTTCGTCCTGCCGGCGAGCAGCTTCGACAACCACGGCTACTACGTGCAGGGCGGTTACTTCCTGATCCCGAAGAAGCTGCAGATCGGTGCGCGCTACTCGGAGATCAACACCAACGACGAGATCACGGTGACCAAAGAGAACGGTCAGACCATCTCGCCGAACCAGACCGAGCTCCTGGGCGCGCTGAGCTACTACTTCTGGCAGCACAACTTGAAGATCCAGACGGACTTCGGCCCCGTGACTTCGACCGGCATCAAGAACGTTGCGGGCAACATCTCCGATCGCGACGACTTCCGCTGGCGCGTCCAGGCACAGCTCATCTTCTGAGAGCGCGCCGCACGACATGCGAGCTCAACGAGAGGACATCATATGAAGAAGATCGCACGAACGATGATCGCGGCGACGGCCGCCTGGAGCATGCTCGCGTCCACCGCGTTCGCGGCCGGCTCCGTCACCATCAAGGGCTCCGACACGATGGTGCTGCTCGGGCAGAAGTGGGCCGAGACGTACATGCAGAAGAACCCCGACGCGAAGATCCAGGTGACCGGGGGTGGCTCGGGCACCGGCATCGCGGCGCTGATCAACGGCACCACCGACATCGCCGAGTCGTCGCGCCCGATGAAGGGCGCCGAGGTGACCAACGCCGAGTCGAAGCAGGGCGGCAAGGTCAAGGAGATCCCGGTCGCCCTCGACGCGCTCTCGATCTACGTCAGCACCTCGAATCCGCTGAAGGAGATCAGCCTGCCGCAGGCGCGCAAGATCTACACCGGCGCGATCACGAACTGGAAGGATCTCGGCGGCCCGGACGCGCCGATCACGATCTACAGCCGCGAGAACAACTCCGGCACCTACGTGTTCTTCAAGGAGCACGTGCTGCAGAACGACGACTTCGACCCCAGCGCGCAGACGCTGCCGGGCACGGCGTCGGTGGTCAACGCGGTCTCGAAGGACCCGAACGGCATCGGCTACGGCGGCATCGCCTATGCCGAGGGCATCAAGCCGCTGTTGATCAAGAAGGACGACAACGCACCCGCCGTCGAGGGCACGCTCGAGAACGCGCAGAGCGGCAAGTACGGCCTGGCCCGCGAGCTGTACTTCTATCAGTTCCCCGGCAAGAATCCGGCAGCCGATACGTTCGTCGCCTGGGTTCTGTCCGACGATGGACAGAAGGTGGTCGGCGACGTGGGATACTATCCGCTCAAGAAATGAGAGCCATGTGATGGAGAGCGAAGCGGCAGGCGTTCTGCCTCGCGTCACGACGGAGACGCTGCAACGCGCAGCCAGCAACAACCGGCGCTTCACGCGGATCGTCGAGCGGCTGGTCGAGGGTTGGGTGAAGCTCAGCGCGATGGCGGCGATCGTCACCATCTTCCTGATCTTCATCTTCGTCGGGCGCGAGGCCCTGCCGCTGCTCTGGGAGCATCCCGAGCCCGGCCTCGAGCACGAGGTCGTCACGTGGAGCAATCTGGTGGGTCCGACCCACTACCCGGACCGGCCGTCGCGCTTCATGTGGCAGCCGGTGTCCAACGTGCCGAAATACAATCTGGTGCCGCTGATCATCGGCACCTTGAAGACCACCATCATCGCGATCCTGTTCGCCGGCCCGCTGGCCATCCTTGCGGCCATCCTGAGCTCGGAGTTCGCGCCGCGCTGGGCGCGTGAGATCATCAAGCCGACGATCGAGCTCCTGGCCGGCATTCCGTCGGTGGTGCTCGGCTTCTTCGCGCTGATGGTGCTCGCCACCTGGGTCCAGGATCTGCTGGGACTTCGTATCCGGCTGAACGCGCTCACTGCCGGCATGGCGCTCGGCCTCGCGGTCATCCCGATCATCTTCACGGTCGCGGAGGATGCCCTCACCACGGTCCCCAAGGCGTATCGCGAGGCATCGTTCGCGCTCGGCGCCAACCGCTGGGAGACCGCAATCAAGATCGTGGTTCCGGCGGCCCTGCCGGGCATCTTCGCCGGCGTCGTTCTCGGCTTCGGGCGCGCCGTCGGCGAAACGATGGTCGTGCTGATGGCGTCGGGCAACGCCGCCACCACCACCTGGGCCTTCACCGACTCGGTCCGCACCATGTCCGCCACGATCGCAGCCGAGCTCGGCGAGGTGGTGTGGGGCAGCCCGCACTACCGCGTGCTCTTCCTGATCGGTGTGCTGCTGTTCATCTTCACCTTCGTGGTGAATCTGTGCGGCGAAATCTACGTGCTTCGCCTGAAGGCACGCCTCGAGGGCACCCGGCCATGAAGAAGGGACGCTCGACCGCCGTCGGGGTCGCATTCGTCGGCCTGTGCGTGCTCGCGACCGCGACGATCATCGTCATGCTGGCGATCATCCTCGGCCAGATCATCTGGTACGGAGCGCCCGGCATCACCCTCGAGTTCCTGTCGGCAGCGCCCGCTGACGGCATGCGTGCCGGCGGCATCTGGCCGGCGATCTTCGGTACGTTCGCGCTCGTCGTCCTGATGACGATCGCGGTGGTGCCGTTCGGCGTGCTGACGGCGATCTACCTGGTCGAGTACTCGAAGCCGGGCTCGCGCTTCGCAAAGGCCGTCAACCTTGCCGTGAGCAACCTGGCCGGGGTGCCGTCCATCGTCTTCGGCCTGTTCGGGCTGGGCTTCTTCGTGCAGTTCGTCGGCGCCGGCATCGATCAGGTGGCGTTCGGCGGACAGCTCGTGTTCGGACAGCCGGCGATCCTGTGGGCCGCCCTCACGCTCGCGCTGCTCACCCTCCCGGTGGTGATCGTGACCACCGGGGAAGCGCTGCGTGCGGTGCCGGCCAACGCCCGCGAGGCCAGTCTCGCGCTCGGCGCGACGCGCTGGCAGACGGTTTCCAGGGTGGTGCTGCCGCAGTGCACCGCCGGCGTGCTCACCGGCGCGATCCTCGCCGTCAGCCGTGGCGCCGGCGAGGTCGCACCGATCATGTTCACCGGCGCCGCCTACTTCCTGCCCTCGCTGCCGACCAAGCTCAACGATCAGTTCATGGAGCTCGGCTACCACATCTACGTCATGTCGACGCAGTCGCCGAACGTCGAGGAGACCAAGCCGATCCTGTTCGCGACCGTCTTCGTCCTGCTCGCGCTCACCTTCGTGCTGAACGCCGCGGCGATCGGCATCCGCGCGCGCTTCCGGCAGAGCCTGCGGCCCTCGGACGCTTGACGGGTCCCCCGTCGGCACCTCCGGCGCGAGGCATCACGCCCCTCCTGCGTCGCCTCGCTGGCGGCGTAGCAGGACGTAGAGCGCCCCCTCGCCACCGTGCTGCGGATAGGCGACCGCGATCCCGATCAGCTGCTCGCGATACGTTCCCTCGGTGAGCCAGCGCGGTACCGCCGAGCGCAGCACGCCACCACCGTCGCGCGCGGTGCCCTTGCCGGTGATCACGAGCACGCAGCGCCGTCCTGCTTGCAGGGACTCGGCGAGGAACGTCGCGATCGCGACGAAGGCCTCGTCCTGGGTGAGCCCGTGCAGGTCGATCGTCGCCTCGATGGCGATCTGCCCGCGCCGCAGGCGCTCGGCGGTCCGTCGGTCGATCGCCGGCAGAGCGCCGTCGGACTCGAGCGGCGTCGAGGGCTCGCGGCGCGCCTTCAGGCGGTCGGCGAGCGCGCCTTGCGCGCCTTGCTCCTCGACCTCGCCTTCGGCGTCACCACGGTCCTTGAGCGGTACGACGTCCTGGATCGCGAGCGCCCACTCCTCCTCGTCGACAGCCACCTCGGGCATGGTCTCGTCTCGATCACCTTGTCCGCTACGGCCTTGGTGCGATTCCATCGTGTCTCGTTCTCTCCTCGGCTGAATCCGTCGGCCGGCGGCCGGCACCCTCGTCGCTCGTCAGACGCGCCTCGAGACGCGATCGAACTTCCGGGGAAATCTCGCGCGGGTGCCGCGTGGCCGCGTCGACCAGCACCTCGACGCTGTCGCCGTCCGCGACAGCGGGCTGCGATAGCGACAGCGCATCTCCGCGACCACCGACGGCCGGAAGCCCGGCCCACCGTCGTCGACGGCGCGCATGAAGCGAGCCCGTGCTTCTGAAAGGTAGGCGACGTAGACGTGGTTCGCGACATGCCCCTGCGGGTCGAGATCGCGCACCAGGACGTTGAACTCGTGGTACTCGAAGGCGTCGGCCGCCGTCACGCGCGATTCTTGAACTGGCTGAAGGTCGCGTCGCTCTCGAAGTAGAAGACCTTGCCGTCCGGCGTGGCTCCGATCACGGCGGTGGCCTTGTCGACGGTCTTGCCGGAGACCGGGTCGGTCGCCGTCCGGGCGGATGCGTCGGAGGTGAGGCGTCCTTTGCACATCTCGCAGCAGCCGAAATAGGTCTTGCCATCGACCTGAACCGGGATCTGGTCCTTCGGGAAGACGGAGTTGTTCACCATACACACGCGCTTGGCGTCGACGCGCTCGATCTGCTCGGCACCGGCAAGATCGGCGACCAGCAGCAGCGCCAGAACGAGCAGCCCCGGAAACAGCCAGCGAATGCTTCTCATCGAACACCCCCTGCCGGTGCCCCGGATGTGCGTCCGGTCGCCCCAGCTGAGCCATGGAACGGGCGCCACGCCCGCTTCTCCCCCGATCATCGCCTTCGCCCCCCCATCGACGCAAGTCGGCACCCCAAGACCGCGCTCAAGCCGGGTCGAAATGGACGTGCAGACTGCGCGGCGAGCGGAACGCGAGCCCCACGATCTGCGCCGGGTGGTCGCGGTCGAGGCGCAGATTGGGCAGGCGGTCGAGGATCGCGTCCAAGGCGAGCTTCGCCTCCATGCGGGCCAGGTGGTAGCCGAGGCAGAAGTGCCGCCCGCCGCCGAAGGAAAGGTGGTCGTCGGCGCCCCGATGCAGATCCCACCGATCCGGGTCGGGATAGTGCCCCTCGTCGCGGTTGGCCGACGCGATGACGGGCGTCACCATCGCCCCCTCGGGGATCGCGACGCCAGCGATCTCGACCGGGCGCGTGGTCTCGCGGCCAACGAAGAGCACCGGGGTTTCCCAGCGCAGGGTCTCCTCGAGCGCCGCCGCGGTGAGCGTGCGGTCGGCGACGACCTCGGCCAGCTGTTCGGGATGGTGCAGCAGGGCGAACAACGTGCTGCCGATCCAGCGGAACGTCGTCTCGGCGCCCGCCGGCAGGAGCAGGCGCATGAAGCTGACGACCTCCTCGTCCGTCAAGCGCTGACCGTCGACCTCGCCGGTCACCAGCCGGGACAGGACGTCGTCGATCGGCTGCGCACGCCGCTCGGCGATGATCGGCAGCAGGAAGTCGTTGACCGCGCGCGACGCCGCGAGCCCGCGTTCGCGATCCTTGGTGAAGCCGATGATGTCGAGCGCATACTGCTTGAACTGATCGAAGTCCTGGATCGGCACGCCGACCAGACGGGCGATCACGCGGATCGGAAACGGCTCGGAGAATTGCTCGACCAGATTCGCGTGCCCATCCGCGGCGAAGCCGTCGACGAGGTCCGCGACGACCTGGCGCATGTACTCCTCGAGCACGGCGATCGCCTTGAAGTGGAACGCGTGCTGGACGATCTGGCGATGCTTCTGGTGCTCCTTGCCGTCCATCAGGATGATGTTGCGGCCCATCACCTCGGTGAGCTGCTCGTTGGAGCGCGAGGAGAAGGTCTCGTTGTCGCGCAGCACTGCGGCGACGTCGTCGTAGCGCGTGACCATGTACGTCTCGCGGCGGAACTGCTCGACCTTGAGCACCGGGCTCCCCTGCCGCAATCCCGCGAACAAAGGGTACGGGTCCGGAAAGTCGAACAGGTCCTGCGTCGAGAAGTTGACCCCCGACTCCTCTGTCATGGTGAACCTCGTTGGCGTCGCGCTGCTGACGCTTCGGTCGGACGACTGATCGAAGGGCGGCGCGCAGTAGCGCCCCGCCGGCGACGGCGCGGTGCTACTTCCGCGGCGGGTTGTAGAGCACGACCATCTCATAGAGCAGCGCGGGAACTTCCTGCCCGACGATGCCGACCTGGATCTCCTGCGTGACCAGCGTTCCCTTCGGCTTCGCCTCGGCGTTCGTCAGCCGCGAACGCGCGTGCAGCTTCGCGCCCGCCGGCACCGGCGACAGGAAGCGCAGCTTGTTGGCGCCGTAATTGACGGCGTTGCCGGCGCCGACGATGGCGAAATCACTGCGCGCGCGCAGCTTGGGCAGCAGGCTCAGGGTGAGGAAGCCGTGCGCGATCGGCCCGCCGAACGGGCTCTCGCGCTTGCAGCGCTCCACGTCGACGTGGATCCACTGATGATCCCCGGTCAGCTCGGCGAAGCCGCTGATCATCTCCTGCGTCACCTGCTCCTCGGGCCCCCAGGGGCTGTAGTCGTCCTTGATCTGCGCCTTGAGTCCCGCGATGTCGTCGAAGCGGATATCCGTCATCTGGCTGTCCTCCGGAAAAACAACGCTGGTCGGGGCGCGTGCGCCCCGTGCACGAATAGCGCGTGCCGGCGGCGACGCAAAGAGCCGTGCGCCACCGCGCCGACCCGGTAACGCAGGACAACATACGATCGTTCATTGCTTGGACGGAGGTAGCGGGATACCGTTTCAGGTTCGATGACGTGCGCAGTCACCACCGCCGACCTGGCCCCGCTCGGCGCCTGGCTCCCCGAGCTCGACCCGGAGACCGCGAAGCGCATGCTCGGCAGCGCTGCGTCCAGCGGCAACGGCCACGGCACCGCCCGCCTGGTGGGTGAACCAGTCGTCCTGCGCGACCAGATCGTGCACGCCAAGGTACGCGCCGGCGGCCGCGCTCCCGAGCGCACCAGCGTCGGGCTGGCGCGCAGCGGCGAGCTCGCCTGCGTGTGTAGCTGTCACGGTTTCGTACAGGAGCCGCCCTGCGAGCACGTCGCCGGCCTGCTGCTCGAGATGGCCGCCTCGCCGGCGCTGCGCGAGCGCCTGGTCCGCGCCTCGGACGCCGCCGGCCGCGAGGCACTGGATGCGAGCACGGCGCCGCCCGATCTGCCGCGCGCGCTGGCGCTCGCGCGCCGGCACGGCATCGACCTCGAAGCCGCGCGCGCCACGACGCCGCGGCGCCCCGGCCTGCTCGATACCACATTTGCCGCCTGGCGCCGGCGCGGGGCCCTTCGTCCGCTCGGCGCGGCGGTCTTCCTGATCGAGGTCGAGCGCGGCGACGAGGAGGACGAGGTCACGTCCCCGCCGCTGTTGCGCGTACGCGTTCGGCCACCCGGCGAACGCACGCTGTTCGGACCCGACGACCTCGAAGGGCGCCGCTTGCCGGCGCACGAGTGGCGGCTGTTCGAGCCGCTCAGCCGCGCACCGGGCGGCGGCCGCGATTTCGTCGCCAGCGGCGACAAGGCCGGCGTGTTCCTCGAGCGCATGGCCGAGGCCAACGGCGTGCTGCACGATGCGAGCGGCACCGACACCCTGGCGATCCTGCCGCAGGCAGTACGACCGGCGCTCCATCTGCGTGCCGCGACTGAAGAAGACGCCTACAGCAACGCACTGCTCCAGATGCGTGCGGCCGAGCTCGAGGAGGCGCAGCACAAGCTTCACCTCGCCTGGGTCGAGTACAACGCCGACGGCCGCGCGCTCGACGAGCTCGATTTTCGTACGCTGCTCGGCCTACCGGTGCGCGACGGGGCGGCCGCCGGACGTCACGGGGCGCACGTCCTCGAAGCGGTCTGGCGCCCGACCCGTCCCGGCGGCGCGATCGCCGCGGAGGGCGCTCCGGTCCCGTTCGGCGCGACCATCCTGTTGCGTGGCTCGGCGACCAGCTGGGTCTACTTCGTCGAGGCGCGCTGCTTCGCCCGTGTGGCGAGCGATGTCGGTCCGATCGCGCTGGCGCGGCTGGCGACCCACCCGAAGGTGCTGGTCGAGCAGGACGACGTACAGCGACTGCCGGCACTGCTGCACGAGCACTTCCAGAGCGAGGGCATCGCGCTGCCGACGCGCCCCGATCTCGGCCTGCCACCACTGCCCCTGCCGCGCGTCGTGCTGCGCGTGAGCGGCGCCACGTTCACCGCGGAGGCGACGCTCGAAGCATACTACGGCAGCGAGCGGATCGTCCTGACGCCGCAGAGCTGCGCCACCATCGAGCATCCCGGCCGCAACGCCGAGCACGAGCGTGCGGCAGTCGACCTGCTGTCCGGCACCGTGCTGAAGCTGACGCAGCGGCGCCGCAGCGGCCGCCGCCCGGCCGGCGACGACCCCGACACCGAGACCTACCGCGCATCCGGCGACGATGCGGTCTTCTTCTGGACGCGCGACCTGCCCCGCCTGGTCGCCGAGGCTTCCGGCAACGGCGCGCTGTCCGAGGTCGTGGTCCCGCCCGCGCTGCGCAACGTCACCGCGCGCGCGCCGCTCAGCGCGGCGCTGTCGGCCGAGGTGGCGCAGCGCAGCACGATCACGGTCGAGCTGCGCTACGCCGCCGACGGGATCCCGGCGGACGTCGAGGAGATCCGGCACGCCCTCGCCGCCAAGCGCCGCTGGGTACGGCTCACCGACGGCAGCGTCGCGGAGCTCTCGCAGCGCGTCGCAGCACTCGTCGGCGCGACGCAGGACACGCTCGGCAACGCCACCGAAGCGGAGCTGCCGCGGCACCTGCTGGGCGAGGTCGCGTCCTGGAGCGAGCTCGCGGAGCACGTCGAGCTCGACGATCGGCTCGCCGGCTGGACACAACGCCTGCGCGAGCTGTCGGCCGCGGCTTTGCCCGAGGAGGTCCCGGGCCTGCTCGGCGACTTGCGCAGCTATCAGAAGGTCGGCGTCGCCTGGCTCCAGTTCCTCGCCGAGCTCGGCGCGGGCGGCATCCTCGCCGACGACATGGGCCTCGGCAAGACGATCCAGACGCTGGCCCTGCTGGCGTGGCGGCGCGGGCGCGACGGGGCCATGCCGAGCCTCGTCGTCGCACCGACATCGGTCGCGCCGAACTGGATCCGCGAGGCCGAGCGCTTCGTGCCGGACTTGAAGTGCATCCTGCTGCACGGCCTCGGCCGGCACGCGCAGTACGAGGACGTGCCCAACGCGGACCTGGTCGTGACGACCTACGCGCTGCTGCGGCGCGACGTGGAGCGGCTGCGCGGCATCCGCTTCCGCTACGTGATCCTCGACGAGGCGCAGCAGATCAAGAACCACGCGGCGGCAACGACCGCGGCGGCCAAATCGCTGCCCGCCGACGCGCGTCTCGCACTCACCGGCACGCCGATCGAGAACCGCCTGCTCGAGCTGTGGTCCATTCTCGACTTCGTCAATCCCGGCATGCTCGGCAGCTGGCGCAGCTTCTCGCGACGCTACGAGCGCCCCGTCGTGGCGGCCCTGGGCGAGGCTCCGGTCGGCGCCGGCCTCGACGCGATGGCGGACGAAGCCGGCGCCGGCGAGAGCACGTTTCAGCAGGCGGCCTTCGACGAAGCAGCGGCGCTGCGCGCGCGCATCCGGCCGTTCGTCATGCGCCGCACCAAGGCCGACGTCGAGAGCGACCTGCCGCCGAAGATCGAGACCGACGTCATCGTCGAGCTGACGCCGGCACAGCACCGCGCCTACGCGGCGCTGGTCACCGCGACCCGCGAGGATCTGGCGCGGCGGCTCGCGCACGATGGCTTCGAGCGCAACCGCATGGTCGTGCTGACGGCACTGCTGCGCCTGCGCCAGATGGCGTGCGATCCCCGCCTGGTCGATCCGCGCTTCCGTGCGCAGGACTCGGCGAAGCTCGAAGCCTTCCGCGAACTCGTCTCCGAGGTGGTCGCCAGCGGTCGCCGCGCGCTGGTGTTCAGCCAGTTCGTCGAGCTGCTCACGCTGCTACGAGCCGATCTCGACCAGCGCGGCATCGCGTACGCCTATCTCGACGGTCGCACCCGCGACCGCCCAGCCGTTCTGCAGAGCTTCACCGAAGGAACGATGCCGTTGTTCCTGCTGAGCCTGCGCGCGGGCGGCACCGGCATCAACCTCACCGCGGCCGACGTGGTGATCCACCTCGACCCGTGGTGGAATCCCGCGGTCGAGGAGCAGGCGACCGATCGTGCGCACCGCATAGGCCAGCGCAAGATGGTGTCGGTCTACCGCATCATCGCGGCCGGCACGATCGAGGAAGCGATCCTGCGCCTCAAGCGCCAGAAGCGGGCACTCGCCAGCACCGTGATCGATGACGACCGCGGCTGGCTCAAGCAGCTCACCGAGACCGACCTCGCCGAGCTGCTGGGGTAGGGAACGAGGGGGACCGGGTCCCCCTCGTCATCCGGATAGCGTCAATCGGTCGCGTCCGAGCCGGCGTCCTTGGTCGACTTGCGACGGCTCGTGGCCGTGCGCGGCTTGGCCGCGCGCGGCGTCGTCTTGGCCCGGGCGGTGCGCGGCGTACGCGTGGTGGCGGAGCTGCTGGATCTGCGGCGACGCGTGCGCGACGCCGGCTTGGCGGCCACCGCCTGCTCGGCTTCCCCGGACTCGGCGGAGGCGTCCGCGGACGCCGTCGACTCGGTCTCGGCGGCGGCTTCGTGGTCGTCGGCCGCAGCGTCGTCACCCGCAGAGGCGTGATCCTGAGCCCCGGCAGCCCCCGTCTCGGCATAGCCCGACTCGCCGGCGTAACGCGCGACGGCGGTTGCCGACCAGCCGACCTCGCTCGCCGCGCTCGCCTCGCCCGGCGCGCTCACCGGCGTCACCCGCCAGGCACCCTGGCGATCACGCTGCATGCGCAGCAGGCCCTCGCGCTGGCCGAGGTGCATGAGCTCGGTGAGCGTCCGGAAGCCGTAGGTCTCCTCGTTGAAGTCGGGATCCGCGGCGCGCAGCCCCTGCGCCAGATGCCGCACGTACATCGGCTTGCCGGGCCGGGCCTCGTTGAGCTTCTCGAGCGCCGTGCGCAGCAGCACCAAGGCTTCCTCCGGCGGCCGGCTGGCGGCTTCCGGTACGCGACTCGGCGTCGCGGCGCTGGCGAGCCCATCGCCGGCGGCCTCGCCAGCCGACTCTGCTTCACCCGGCTGCGCCTCGGCGCCGTCGTCCGACGCGCTCTCGATCCGGGCACGCGCCGGGGCCTGCTTGTCGCGTGGGCCGTCGCCATTGAGCTCGACCACGTAGCCGTTGTCGATGCGGCGCAGGTTCAGGTGGTGCTTGTCCGACAGACGCTGGATGAACTCACGGAACGACGACGCGCCGAAGTCGCGCTCGCTGAAGGTCGAGTCGAGCTGCAGCAGCGTGCTCTTCAGCGGTCCCAGCTGCGGCTCGACGCCGCGATCGGCGAGGATCTTGAGCGCGCGCTGCACCTGGGCGAAGCCCTGCTCGATCGACAGCCGGCCCGTGCCGGCGGAGCCGCGGCTCTGCGGCCGGTCGCCGCCGCGCGAGCGGCTGCCGAGCAGGTTCTCGTAGGCGATGAACTCGTGGCAGTTGCGCTGCAGGATGCCGCTCGTGAACGAGCGCCCGCCGACCACGAAGACCCGCTTGCCGAACTGCTTCAGCTTCTCGACCAGCGCGATGAAGTCGGAGTCGCCGCCGACCACCGCGAAGCCGTTGATGTGCGGCCGCGTGAAGCACATCTCCATCGCGTCGACCACGAGGTTGATGTCGGCGCCGTTCTTGTCACCGCGCGGCGTGACGTTGCGCTGCACCATGTGCACCGCGTGCTCGGTCAGCGTCCGGCTGTGCATGCCGGCCCGCGCCCAGTCGCCGTACGCGCTCTTCGAGACCACGTCACCACGCTCCTTCAGAGCGTCCAGCACAAGCGAGATGTCCAGCTCGTTGTTGAGTGTGGTCTTGACTCCGATTTCTATGTTGTCGAAGTCGATGAAGACCGCGAGCTGCATTCTTTCCTCCAAAGCGTCCCCCTGCCCTGTCCTTCTCCCGTTTCGGGAGCAGGGACTTTCCGCCGTCCTAGCAAGCCATACAGAGCCGGGCTAATCCCCCAGCGACGCGATGAGGCTGCGGCCGCCGACGGCTCGGCGCCATGCGTCATGGATCGCCGTGTCGTCGAGGCCGGCGACGATGCGCTCGGACTCCTCGATGGACGGGAAGCCCGATGCGATCGAGTCGGCGCGCGCGAGCGCGCGGTCGAGGCGGCGCTCGGCGAGCATGGCGTAGCCGAAGCGCCGCTTCTTGCGAGCCCGGGCGAGGTCCGCGGGCGCGAAGCCCTCGCGGGCCGAGCGCTGCAGGACGTCGTCGATGATGCGCGCCAGTCGATCGGCGCGCCCCGGTCCCGCGCTGGCCGAGAGCACCGCTGCACCCCAGCCACCGCCCCACTCGAGATCCGCCGACACCTCGTAGCCCAGCCCGTGGTGCTCGCGGACCGCCTGGAAGAGCGTGCTGTCGGGATCCGCGCCAACCAGGTCGAGCGCGACGCCGAGCGCGAGCAGATTGCGCGGCGCGGGATCGACCTCGAGAAAACGCACGACGAAGGATTGCCCGCGCTCGCTGCCCGGCAAGCGAAGTTTGCCACCGCGCCCGCGCCGCGCGCTGCCGGCGCGCACGGCCTTGCCGACGCGATCGGCCGCGACGTGGCGTGACAGCGTCTTGCGCAGCGTCTCCTCGGAAACGCCGCCGACGACCGCCAGCACCGCGTTGGCGTTGACGAAGCGGCGACGCAGGAAGCCGGCCACGTCGCCCGCGTCCATCGCGCGGACCGAGCCCACCGTGCCGCAGATCGGGTGTCCGATCGGCGCCCCGAAGAACGCGCTCCAGCCGCGCTCGTGGAGATGGTCCAGGGGATCGTCGCGGAAGCCACGGATCTCGTCGAGCACGACCCGGCACTCCTTGCGAAAGCGCTTCGGCTCGACGCGGCTGCGATAGAACTGTCCCATCAGGAGCTCGATCGCGCCATCGCAGTCCTCGTTGAAGGTCTCGATGGTCACCGCGATCGATTCGTAGCCGGTGGTCGCGTTGTGGCTGCCGCCGAGCTCTGCCGCCCGGCGATTGAGGGCGAGCTGGTCGAGCTCGTCCGTTCCCTGGAACAGCATGTGCTCCGCCATATGCGCGAGCCCGGGGATCGTACCGTCGAAGCGCGCACCGGCCCGTACGTGCAGGGCGATGCCGGTGATCGGGCCCGGCAACGGCTCGTGGACGACGGTCAAACCCCGAAAGCGGAAGGTACGAACCTTGGCGCGGCGCGGCATCAACCTCTCAGCAACGGATTTTCGCTCTCGAAGCAACTGCGAAACCTGCTAGCATGCCCCGCGCTCGAGAGCGCACGCTCGACGTGACGCGACCGAAACTCCAGCCCCGGGGCCAGAAATGATCGAAGACGAACTTTCGAAACAATTCCTTCGCGTCACCGAGATGGCGGCGATCGACTCCGCCCGGACCATGGGCCAGGGCGACCGCCACTATTCGGACCAGGTCGCGGTCGAGGCGATGCGCCAGGCGATGGACACTCTGCCGATGCGCGGCGAGATCGTCATCGGCGAGGGCGAGCGCGACGAGGCGCCGATGCTGTTCATCGGCGAGCACGTCGGTCGCGGGCGCAGCGAGGATCCGGAGGTCGACATCGCCGTCGACCCGCTCGAGGGCACGAACCTGTGCGCGCTGGGCTCGCCCGGCGCGATCGCAGTGCTCGCGGCGTCGACGCGCGGCGGGCTCCTGAAGGCGCCCGACTGCTACATGGAGAAGATCATCGTCGGGCCGGCCGCGAAGGGGGCGGTCCACCTCGACGCGCCGGTTGCGGAGAACCTGAGCGCGATCGCCAACCGGCTCGAGCGCTCGGTGAAGGACCTGGTGATCATCGTCCTCGACCGCCCGCGTCACGAGCAGCTCATCGACGACATCCGTCGCGCCGGCGCACGCATCCGCCTGATCAGCGACGGCGACCTCTCCGCCGGCATCGCCTGCGCCGTGCGTGGCACCAACGTCCACGCGGTCATGGGAATCGGCGGCGCACCGGAAGGCGTGATCACCGCCGCCGCGCTGCGCTGCTTGAACGGCGCGATGCAGGCGCGCCTGGTGCCGACCAAGGACGGCCAGGAAGAGCGCATGCGCGCGATGGGCATCACCGATCCGAAGCGAATCTATACGGAGCGTGATCTGGCCCCTGGCCATGAGATCCTGTTCGCGGCGTCGGGCGTGACCGACGGCACGATGCTCAAGGGGGTACGCTTCTTCGGCCACGGCTTGCGCGTGAACTCCCTGATCATGTCGCGGCGCGAGCGCCGCATCCGCTTCATCGATTCGGTTCAGATCGACGACGATCCGGATGTCGTGATTGAATTCTGATTCAACCGGGGGACTCTGTCCCCCGGGCTCGCTGACGCTCGGCGCTCGCCTGCGGCCCCGTCCCGTGGCGGCCATGCTAGCGCCGCAACGAGTTCAGAGCGGCCGCGGTGAAGGGCATCGTGGCGCGTGCCGCGTCGTGGGTCAGCATCGCCTCGAGGCGGGCGAGGTCTGCTCCCTCGTCGATGTCGAAGCCGGGGGCGAGAAGTCCGAGGCGCAGGCCGAGTTCGGCGGCTCGTCCGCGGGTTGCGGCGAGGACGCTGGGGGTGCCCCATGCAATCCCGTCGAAGACGTCGAGCGCCGCGCGTGCGGCGATCAGGTAGTAGCCTCCGTCGTCGGCCGGCCCGAGCACCAGGTCCGCCTGTTGCAGGCGTGCGAACGCGTCAGTCACCGTTCCGGGTGCGAGCTGTGGCATGTCGGAGCCGATGATCGCGCAGCGCGCGAAGCCCTCGTCTAGCAGACGCGCGATCGCCTGCCGCATGCGCGCACCGAGGTCTGATCCCTGCTGCACGAACACGTGCTCGCGGGCGATGCCGAAGCGTGCGGCGAAGCCTGCGTCTGGCGGAGCGACCGCCCAGCGCACGGCGAACGGCGCGGCCGCGAAGCGCTGCCGGAGATCCGCGACGAAGGCCGCGTAGAGCGACGCCGCGGCCTCTTCACCCAGCGATCGCGCGAGACGCGTCTTGACCTGGCCCGGCTCGGGGTAGCGCGCGAACACGACGAGGACGTCGCCTGCGGCATCCTGCACCGGCCGATCGTGCGACGAGATCACCTGGGGCAAACTATGCCGCGCCGCGGCACGCCGACAACCGCGCCAGCTTTGCGGCTTCGCGCAATGTTGCTACAGCAGAGGCCCCGGGAGCCCATCCCGCTCGCGCAACGCCCGACCGGGCGCCCCGCGCGGCGCAGCAGCGGGCTCCTTTCGCAAGACCACCCCGGGAGCGAGTCGAATGGATCTCAGTTTCAGCGCCGAGTACGAGAAGTTCCGTCAGGATGTGCAGGCTTTCCTCGCCGCCAGCTGGTCGAAGGAAGATGCGGCAACGGAGCCGCCGCCGGACGAGCGAGCCACGCTCGGCGGCGCGGTCCGCAGCGACGCGCGGGCGACCGAGTTCCGCCAGCTCGCCATCGCGCGCGGCTACCTCTACCGGCACGTGCCGAAGCAGTACGGCGGCTCCGAAGGCCGGCCCGATCCGCTCGAGCAGATGATCATCGCCGAGGAGTTCAAGAAGGCGAAGGCGCCGCACGAGATGGTCGGCCAGGGTCCGAGCATGCTGGTGCCGACGCTGATCGAGCATGGCACCGAGGAGCAGAAGCAGCAGTTCGTCATCGGCACGCTGCTCGGCCAGATCCGCTGGTGCCAGGGCTACTCCGAGCCCGGCGCGGGCTCCGACCTGGCCTCGCTGCGCACGCGCGGCGTGCGCGACGGCGACGACTGGGTGATCGACGGCCAGAAGATCTGGACCTCGGACGCACAGCACGCGGACTGGATGTTCTGCCTGGTTCGCACCGAGCCCGAGGCGCCGAAGCACGAGGGCATCACCTACATCCTGATCGACATGAAGACGCCGGGCATCACGGTGCGCCCGCTGCGCCAGATGACCGGCACCGCGGACTTCAACGAGGTCTTCCTCGAGGGTGTGCGCGTGCCGATCACCAACACCGTCGGCAAGCGCGGCCAGGGCTGGCAGGTGTCGCGCTCGACGCTGAAGCACGAGCGCGCGCTGATCGGCGGCGCGAGCATCAACCGGCGGGTGTTCGACGGCGTGCTGATGATGGCGATGTCGACCCAGCTACGCGGCCAGACTGCGATCAAGGATCCGATCATCCGCGACCGGATGGTCGACCTCGAAGCCAAGCTGCGTGCCAGCGAATACCACGGCTATCGCCAGCTCACGATGAGTGCGCGCGGCGAGGAGCAAGGCATGGCAGGCCTCGTCAGCAAGCTCTACTCGACGCAGCTCGGCTACGACATCGGCATGCTCGCGATGGACGTCATGGGCGACCGGAGCGCGCTCGGCAACGGCGAGCCGGACGCACCGTTCGCCGGCATGCTGGTCACCGCCTACATGTGGTCGCTCGGCGTGCTGATCGCCGGCGGCGCCGCCAACATCCAACGCAACATCATCGCCGAGCGTGGTCTCGGCCTGCCCCGCGACGCGGCGGCCTCGCGCCGCTAGCCCCACCGCAAGGACCGACAGCCATGAATTTCGGATTGTCGCAGGACCAGATCCTGCTGCGCGACACCATCCACCGCTTTCTCGACGAGCAGTGTCCGACGACACGCGTGCGCCAGGTGATGGACGGCCCGAGCGGGCATGATCCAGAGCTGTGGAGCGGCCTCGTCGATCTCGGCGTGACCGGCCTGTACGTCCCCGCCGAGCACGGCGGCGCCGGCCTCGAGTTGCTCGACCTGGCGCTCGCCGCCGAGGGGATCGGCTACAACGCGACGCCGGGTCCGTTCCTCGGCAACGCGCTGGCGCAGATCGCGCTGGTGGAAGGCGGCGACGCCGCGCTGCAGGCGCAGTGGCTGCCCAAGCTCACCGACGGCAGCCGCATCGGCACGTTCGCGCTCGGCGAGCCCGACGGCCAGTGGGATCCGGCGAAGATCACCACGCGGGCCGAGGCCGGCAAGCTGACCGGAACGAAGGCGCTGGTGCCGTACGGCGCGCTCGCCGACGTCCTGATCATCGCCGCGCACGACCACGACGGGCCGGGGATGTGGCTGGTCGAGAAGGGCGCCGCGGGGCTCGCCAGCAAGGATTACGTCGGCAACGACCTGACGCGTCGGCTGTCGTCGGTCAAGCTCGACGAGACTCCGGGCGTCAAGCTGGGCGGCGTGAAGGCGGTCGGCCGCGTGCGCGACGCCGGCTGCGCGCTCACCGCGGCCGACGCGTACGGCGGCTGCCGTCGCATGCTCGAAATGGCGGCGGGCTACTCGAAGCAGCGCGAGCAGTTCGGGCAGATGATCGGCGCCTTCCAGGCGGTCAAGCATCAGCTCGCGAACCTGGCCTGCGAGCTCGAGCCGGCGCTGTCGCTGTGGTGGTACGCGGCGCACGCCTTCGACCGCATCCAGGGCGAGTCCGCGCACCGCGCGGCGCTCGCCAAGTCGCTGCTGACCGACACCTACGACCGGTTCGCGCGCGACACCACGGAGCTACACGGCGGCATCGGCTTCACCTGGGAGTTCGATCTCCACCTCTGGTTCCGGCGTGCGATGTTCGACCGCGGGTTCCTGGGCGACGCGACCGACCACCGCGCCCGCGCCGCCGACCTCGCCGGCTGGTGAGACGACCATGATTTCTACCAGCGAGTTCAAGAAGCACGGCCGCATCCTCGTGGACGGCGATCCGTACGTGATCCTCGACGTCCACGTGCAGTCGCCCTCGGCGCGCGGGGCCTCGTCGCTGAGCAAGATCCGGGTGCGCAACCTGCGCACCGGCCAGGTGCTCGACAAGACGTTCCGCGGCGGAGACAAGCTCGAGGAGCCGAACCTCGAGCTGCGCGCGGTGCAGTTCCTCTACCAGGACGGCGAAGGCTTCCACTTCATGGACACGCAGAGCTACGACCAGTTCGCGCTGTCCGCCGACGACATCGGCGACACGGTCGGTTACTTGAAGGACGGCATGGAGGGCATCCGCTCGGTCGTCTTCAACGACAAGGTGATCTCCGTCGATCTGCCCAACACCGTCGTCCTGCAGGTGGTCGAGACCAATCCGCCCATCAAGGGCGCGACCGCGCAGGCGCAGACCAAGGCCGCGAAGCTCGAGACCGGGCTCACCATCCAGGTGCCCTCCTACCTCGAGAGCGGCGAATTCGTGCAGGTCGACACCCGCGACGCCCGCTTCGTCGCGCGCGCCAAGGGTTAGCCAGTAGCCGATCGGCGGCGTGGTTCTCCCGCCCGTGCCGCGCTGCTAGGGTCGGCGACCATGATCCTCACGCGCGACGTGATCCTCGACGAGATCGCCCGCGGACGCGTCGTGATCGAGCCGTTCGGGCTCGATCAGGTCGGGCCGGCATCGATCGACCTCCACCTGGCCGACGAGATCCGCGTCCTCTCGGGCGGACCACCGGTGATCGACGTCAACGACCAGGCCGACTTCCGCACCGTGACCGAGGTCCGGCCGCTGGTCGAGCCCTATGTGCTGTCGCCGGGCGAGACCATCCACGGCATCACCCGCGAGCGGATCACGCTGCCGGGCGACATCGGCGGCTGGCTCGAGGGGCGCTCGCGCTTCGCGCGCCTCGGCCTGATGATCCACGTCACGGCGGGCTTCGTGAGCCCCGGGGTCAGCAACCGCCAGGTGCTCGAGATCAGCAACGTGTCGCAGCGCCCGCTGGCGATCCACCCCGGGACGCGGCTCTGCCAGATCGTCCTGCAGCGCTGCGAGGGCTCGGCGATCTACAGTGGCCGCTTCGCCAACCAGGAGCAGCTTTAGACCCAGCTCGCCGCCTGCCCGGCGGGCACGACATGATGGGCGCCGTGCGCACCGGCACTGCGCCTGCGCAGCACTTTTTCCGCATGGACAACTCCGCGCGCGGGCGCGTACTCTCTACGAGACGCACCGCTCCCGACGAGATCCGGGCGAGACGAACAGCTCCCGGCGCCGACTTCTGCAACCGACCGCCATCCCACACCGAGGTCCAGCATGTTCCCAACCGCAATCGATCCCTCCCGCAAGGTCGCGCGGCTGCTCGCCGCGGTGCTCGCCCTCGGCGCCGCGTTCGCGGCGCCGTCCGCCGAGGCGGCAAGCTCGGGAGCGAGCTGCGCCAAGAGCGTCGCGCGCTCGCTCAGCGCCTGCGTGAGCACGGTCAACAACTCGACGCGCAGCTGCTTTCTCACGACGGGCGCCGCCTGCGCGGCCAACAATCAGAAGATTCAGCTCGCTCTCGAGCGGTTGGCCAATCGCGTGCTGTCCAACTGCCCCGATGCGGCGACGCTCACCGCCGCCGGCTACGCGCCACTGGTCACCAAGCAGACCCTGATCGACCGACTGCAAGCTGCGTGCACCGGCGAGGCCACCACGCTGGCCGCGCGCACGTTCGGCGGACCCGAAGGCTTCGTGCTCGGGCGCGCGACGCAGACCCAGCGCGCCTGCCTGGAGAAGGCACACAACGAAGCGACCCTGCTCATCACGCAGGCGCTCGCGGTCGAAACCCCGTGCGCCCGGGCGCCCCTCACCGGCGGAGTCTGCGACGTCGCGGATGCCAAAGGTCAGGTCGCGATCAAGGAGGTCAACTCGGCGACCAACATCGCCAAGAAGTGCGCCGATCTCGAGGACCAGATCGGCACCGACATCGAGGCCTACGTCGCACGCACCACCGGGCAGGTGCACTGCCTGGTCGCGAACGCGCACGGCTCGACGGGCGCGCTCGAGGAGGCCTGCGGACCACGCACCGAGGTGACGATTCCGGCGCGTAGCAAGAAGAAGCGCATCACCCTGGAGCAGGAAACCGGAGCACGCTGCGGCAACGGATCGCGCTACGCGTTCTGGATCCGGCTCGCGCCGGAGGGCCAACCGGTCGATCGCATCGTCATCCACCTGCAGGGGGGCGGTATCTGCACCGACGAAGCGTCGTGCGCGGCCGCGATCGCCAACACACCGAACGCCTTCGAGGCGCGAAGTGATCGCTTCAAGAAGAAAGGCGTGCTGTCGAACGACCCGGCGCAGAACCCGTTCGCCAACTGGACCAAAGTGTTCCTGCCGAACTGCGGCCAGGATGCCTTCACAGGTGGTGGCGCGACCAACGAGCTCGGCGGCCTGACCGTGCAGCGCTTCGGCGCCCGGAACCTGCGTGCGGCGCTCGACCGCGTGCGCGACGTCGTGTGGGGCGAGCTCGACGCGACCAGCGCTGCCGGCTACCGGCCCGATCATGTCCAGGTCGTGTTCGGCGGCTCCGGCTCCGGTGGCTACGGCGTCGCCTTCAACCTGCACTACCTGCTCGACGAGCTGCGCTGGACCAAGACCACCGCGGTGGTCGACTCCTCGCTCGCCCCGGACAACGGCGGCAGCGACGGCATCGCCACCACCTTCCCGCCGCTGCTGCTGAGCACCACCGACCAGGGCGCCTGGGCGGCGCGCGCGATGGCGCCGCCCTACGCCCTCGCGGATTCCCTGGTGACCGGCCCCGAGCTCTTCGCCGCACATGCGGAGCGCCTCGATCTCGCTGCAGGCCAGCGGCTGCTCAACGTCTCCAACCAGGTCGACGACGCACAGGTCTCCTTCGGCAAGTTCGTCGGTCAGCCGCCCTTCGTGAACGCGGTGCGCAGCACCTACTGCACGGCACGCAACACGGACGGGTTGCGCTTCTTCCTGCCGGCAAACCTCGCGTCGTCGAGCGCCTTCCTCAACACCGGCGCGCTGACGAGTGCCAGCAGTGGCGGGGTGACACTCGCGAACTGGCTCGCCGGTGCGGTCACCGCGCCAGGCGCGGTGCAGGATCAGGTCGAAGAAGGAGCGCTCGGTGCCCAGCTCGGCGTGCCGCTCATCGCCTGCCTGCCCTGATGTCCGCCGGGCGGGCGCGACGGCGCTGGTGGCGCTGGACGCTCGCCCTGCTGATCACGCTCGGAGCCACCGTCGCCGGGCTGCGCGTCGTCGCGCGGCTCTCGGGCGGGCCGATCGGCGTCGTGTCCGGCGGAGCACTCACCGGCCCGCTCGCGGCGGAGCAGGACCCGAACTGGAGCTTCACCGACGAGGTGCAGACGATCGCGGTCGAGGTGAATCCGGACGATCCGCTCTCGGTCACCACGTGGGTATTCACGCACGCGGGCGCGCTGTACGTCGCCGCGGACTTCTTCAACCCGTTCAAGCGCTGGCCGTTCCTCGCCGTGGCCGACCCGCGCGTCCGCCTGCGCATCGCCGGCCGGATCTATCAGCGCCGCGCCGTGCGCGTGACCGATCCCGCCTCGATCGAGGACCTGCGGCGTGCGATCGCGGCGAAGTACCACATCGCCCCGGACGGTCTCGCGGCGCGGGTCGAGGTCTGGTTCTTCCGCATGGAGCCGCGCACGCCGGATCAGGGCGCCGCGGACTGAGCGCTCAGCTCGCCGGCTGCTGCTGCGTCAAGCAGTGGAACGCGCCCAGCCCCCAGACCAGGTCGCCGGCAGGAATGCCGACGATGCGCCGGCCCGGAAAGGCCGAGCCCAGCAGCGCGAGGACACGCGCGTCGTCGCGGCCACCGAACACCGGCACCAGCACCGCCGCATTGCAGATGTAGAAGTTGGCGTAGCTCGCCGGCAGGCGCTGGTCCTCGTGCACGACCGCGGGTGGCATCGGCAGCGGGATGATCTCGAGGCTGCGTCCGCGGGCATCGCGCATGGTCTTCAAGCGGGCGAGGTTGTCCTGCAGCAGCGCGTAGTTCTCGTCGCGCGGATCCTCCTCGACCGCCGTCACCACGACGCCCGGCGCGACGAAGCGCGTCAGATCGTCGACGTGCCCGTCGGTGTCGTCGCCGACGATTCCGTCGCCGAGCCAGAGCACCCGCTCGACGCCCAGGAAGTCGCGCAGGCGTTGCTCGATCGCGGCCCGATCGAGCTCGGGATTGCGATTGACGTTCAGCAGGCAGGCTTCCGTCGTCAGCAGCGTGCCGTCACCGTCGCCGTCGATCGAGCCGCCCTCGAGGATCATGCCCGGCACGACGCGTGGCACGCCCAGAATGCGCGCCACATGCTGCGGCACGACGTCGTCCTGCTGCCACGGCGGATACTTGCCGCCCCAGGCGTTGAACCCCCAATCGGTGGCGAGCAGCGGCGGCACGGTCGCCGCGTCGCGTGCGCGCAGGAAGATCGGACCGTGGTCGCGGATCCAGGCGTCGTCGGTCGGGACGTCGTGCAGTCCGACGCGATCGAGCGCTACACCGCCGCGCCGCAGCAGCTCGCGAACTTCCGCCGCACGCACAGCACCGCCGGCCAGGATTTCGACCCGCTCGCCGGCCGCGAGCGCGCGCACCATCGCGACGAAGATGCCGGGCACGGGCTCGAACTTGCCGGGCCACGACGCTTCCTTGTGCGGCCACGACAGCCACGTCGCGGCGTGCGGCTCCCACTCGGCGGGCCAGCGATAGCCGAGCTCGCGCGGCGTCTCAGCGGGTGGTGTCGTCAAGGACCCGTCGCGTGAGGCCGCCGTAGAAGTCGATGCGCCGGTCGCGCAGGAACGGCCAGTGGCGCCGCGTCTCCTCGATGCGGCCGAGATCGCAGTCGACCAGCAGGGTCTCCTGGCGGTCGTGGCTGGCACGGGCGATCAACGGACCGAACGGAGCCGCGACGAACGAGCCGCCCCAGAACTCGACCGTACCCTCGAGCCCGACCCGGTTCGGGGCGGCGACGAACAGCCCGTTCGCGACCGCGTGCGAGCGCTGCACCAGCTGCCACGCCTCGTACTGCTCCGCGCCGTACTGCTCCTTCTCGCCCTGGTGCCAGCCGATGGCGGTCGGATAGAAGAGGATCTCGGCACCGGCGAGAGCGGTGAGCCGGGCCGCCTCGGGAAACCACTGGTCCCAGCAGACCAGGACGCCGATCCGCGCGAAGCGCGTCGCGAAGCTCTTGAAGCCCAGGTCACCGGGCGTAAAGTAGAACTTCTCGTAGTAGAGCGGGTCGTCCGGGATGTGCATCTTGCGATAGATGCCGGCGAGGCTGCCGTCGGCGTCCAGGACCACCGCGGTGTTGTGGTAGACGCCCGCCGTGCGGCGCTCGAAGAGCGAGCCGACGATCACCACGCCGTGCCGTTTCGCCGCCGCCGAAAGCGCCTCGCTGCTCGGCCCCGGGATGGGCTCGGCGAGGTCGAAGTTGTCGTGGTCCTCGCTCTGGCAGAAGTAGCGCGAGCGGAACAGCTCGGGCAGGCAGACGATCTGCGCGCCCGCCGCGGCCGCTTCCTCGATGCGCGCGAGCGCGCGCGCGAGGTTGTCGGCGACGTCCTCGGAGCAGCTCATCTGCACGAGCGCGATCTTGACCGAACGTTGTCCCGGTCTGCTCATGGCCGACGACTATAACGGCCGTCGCGAGCCCGCGCGACAGGCAAGGCTCGCTGGGTTCGGCTCGACACCCGGGTCAGTCGTCGCGCGGCGGGCGCACGCGGTGGTCGAGCGGTCGCGCGCCGTGGCCGATCGCCGGCGCCCGCACGATCGCCTCGTGCACCCAGGCCTTGGCGATCCGCACCGCTTCGAGCAGCGGCCGGCCGCGCGCGAGCCCGGCCGTGATCGCCGCCGACAGCGTGCACCCGCTGCCGTGCAGGCGCTCGAACGCGACGCGCGGCGCGCTCAGCTCGTGCAGCTCGTCGCCGTCGAGCAGCACGTCGCACGCCGCGCCGGCGAGATGTCCGCCCTTGATCAGCACCGCACGCGGGCCGAGGTCACGGATCAGTCGCGCGGCGGTGCGCATCTCTTCGAGCGTGCCGACCGGACGGCCGGCCAGGACCGCGGCCTCACGCAGATTGGGCGTGACCAGCCGCGCGAGCGGAAGAAGCTGCGTGCGCAGCGCGGCCGTACCCTCGGCAGACAGCAGCGGATCGCCGCTGGTCGCGACCATGACCGGATCGACCACGAGCGGCGCCTTGCTGCGGGCGAGCCGCTCGGCGACCACGCTGACGATCTCGGGCCGGCCGAGCATGCCGGTCTTGACCGCGCCGACGGCGAGGTCCTCGAGCACCGCGTCGATCTGTGCCGCCACCAAGGCGGCCGGCAGCTCGCCGGTGGCGCGTACACCGAGCGTGTTCTGCGCGGTCGCGCAGGTCAGCACCGCCGCGCCGTAGACGTCGAAGGCGGCGAACGTCTTCAGGTCGGCCTGGATCCCGGCGCCACCGCTCGGGTCGGATCCGGCGATGCTGAGCGCGATCGGAAGCGAAGCGCTCACCACACCTCCGTTGCCACGTCCGTGCCCGCGTCGCCGGTGACGGCCGGCAGCGACAGGTCTTCCTGCACGCGGCCGAAGCGCCAGCGCGGCCCACCGCGACCCGAGCCCGGCCGCACGTCGGGTGCCACCCTGAGCCAGAGCTCGGGGCACGTCCACGCGACCGGCCCGAGCGACGGCCAGAGCGCGTCGGTCGCGAACAGCGCCGGCCCTTCGCGGCAGCGCTCGGCGAGCGCGCTCCAGCGGCGCGTCGGCCAGGTGACGCCGCCGAGCACGATGCCCGGCGGCGTCGGCATCCCGAGGACCAGCGCCCCGCTGGACGCGATCCCGCACAGCAGCATCTCGGCGCCCGCCGGCTCGCCGAACGAGATCCAGTCGGCCGTACGCAAGCCGGGCCGGTAGCGCGACGCGGCACGCCGCGCGAGGAGAGCGCCGCTCGCGAGCGTGCCGGCGCTGTCGAGCTGCGCGAGGCCGGCGCGCGCATCGCCCCGCCAGGCCGGCTCGAAGCGCACCGCTCCGTCACGCGACCAGGACAGGCCGCGTAGCAACTCCTGGCGCTCGCGCAGCGCCCGCCCGGTCACGTCGCGGCCGGCGACGCACAGCACGTCGAGCACCGCGAACGCCAAGACGTCGGCGAGGGTCGGCGAGGGTCGTTCTCCGGCAGACGGCAAGATGACAATTCCATCGAGGATGGTCGGGCCGGCGCCCCGCGGGGGGCAGAGCTTCGCCAGCGCGGTGGCGATCCCGGGCAGCGACGGAGCGAGATCTCGCCCCGCGCGCGAGCGCAGCCGAACGCGATCGTCGAGCAGGGCGAGGCAGCGCCAGCCGTCGGGCAGGGTCGACAGCAGGAAGCCGTCGTCGACCACAGCGAAGGCCTCGTCCCCGCCGCGCCGGTGCAGCATCGGCACGAGCGCGATCCGCGGCCTGGCCGCGCGGCGCACTGATGCGACGCGCGCACCGGCGGCGCGTGCCACCTCAGTACGCCCGGGCCGGACGGCGCGCGGCGGCCGCTGCACGCCGCCGCGCCTCCTCCGGTCGACGGCTCAGAACGTGATTCCCGCGCGCAGGCTCTGCCCGGCGCCGAACGGGCCCACCGCCTGGCCGTAGTAGCCGATGATCCCGGTGCCCTCTGCCACGACCAGGATCGAGGCTGAGCTGTTCAGGTCCTGGGTCGGGAAGAGCTCGCGCAGCGAGGTGAACAGAGCCGAGCCGCGCACCGCGCGCGTGGTCTCGGCGATAACCGCGTTCTCCGGGTCGTTGCCGAGCAGAACAATCCTGACGTTGAACACGGGCTGCCCGGGCGGCGCGGCGCCGTTGGTCAGGGAGTTGAGGTCGGGCCAGTTGAGCCCGATGACCACCAGCAGGTTGTCCTGCAGGGTGAGCGGGTTGAACGTCGTGCCGACGATGCCGGTGCCCTGCGTCAGTGAGCCGATCAGGCCGAACCCGGATGCATTGACGCCGAAGGCCGAGTTCGTGGTCAGGTTGGCGATCGTGAAGTTGCCCACCAGCCGCGCCTGGGTGTCACCGTAGACGATCACGAAGCCGCGTCTCCCAGCGAGGCTTCGCGCCGGGCCCTCGACGAACTTTCCGGCGTTGTCGATGGTGCGGTCGCGGATGCTGGTGATGTCGACGATGTCCGTGCCGCCCTCGCCGAAGATGTCGCGCAGCACCTGATCGACCTGTTCGCCCGACTCGTCGAAGAATGCCCAGCGGGCGCGGAGGATGCCCTCACCGATGTTGGTGGTCGAGAAGAACGTCGAGCGCGAATCCGTGGCCGAGAACGGCATGACCAGGTTCTGGTCGGGAAAGTCCGAATTGGCCCCGGCCAGGGACGCCCCTGCGTGTGCGACCCCCGGTAGGCTGAGCAGCCCCCCGAGCAGAACCATCTTGACCAGCAACGTACGTGTTGTCATTCGAACAAACTCCTTGGCGAGCGCTTGGTAACGGATCACTATCGACGGCAGACATGATGCCTTGCCAACATCCGAACAACGTGACGGTTGCTCGCGATTCGGTCAATCGCCCTGGCGTCTGCAAGCGCGGGCCGCAGCGACGCCCGATCATGCGAATCTGCAAGTATCCAGCGCGAAAAACCGCCTACCCGGTTGGCCCTCGGTGGCCCTGGGGTTGCTGTCTGGACCAAGTGGGATGAGTCGTTCATTCGTCAGGGCATGGGCAACGGTCGCCACGATCATGGCGCTGGTGTGCTTCGCCTTCGTTCAGCCGATGCCGGAGCACACAGCGACCCCGCAGGTGCACCGGCAGGCCGACGCTACGGACAAGACAGTCGACACGGTGGGCGATCAGCTGATGGCCTCGCCGCCGTTCGTCGACTCCGTACTGACGGGAAAGACCTTCACACCCTACCTCGTGCTGGCGCGCCCGGCCCTGCTCCCCGGCAACGATTCCCTGGGAACGGTGCCGGCGCTGGCGCTCGCGCGAGTTCGCTCCTCCTCCGTCGAGCCACCGATCCGTCCGGGTTAAGCTCGCGCACGACATCGTGAGCACTCCGACCCCGGGTGCCGTCCGATTCCCTACTGGAGAGCCCAGAGGGGCTTTCGTGGGGCGCGCCGTCCGGTAGCGGCGTTGGGACGTGGGCGAGGAGTAGCTCGTAAGGCCCCTGAGGGCAGCGATGCAGTGCGATTCAGGGTACGTTGCACAGTATCGTGACACCCGGCTGACCGTGGGCGGACAGCCGGGGAGCCCTCGAGGTCACTGAAGTCGATCCAAACGAAAAACCAGCCGCGGGCGGCGGAGCCGATCCTCCAAGGAGAGCTTCGCCGCCCCCGGCTGGATCGTGGCCGGTAGGGAGCTCGTCTCCCACTTGCCGGTCACGCGCAGTGAAAGCACGGTCCAGCATGGGCCGTGATCAAATCGTGAGACCCAGAAACCGATTCACATCGCGTTCCCTCGGGATCCTCCTCCTTCTCGCCTCCCTCACCCTCCTCCCGTCGACCGCTCTCGCACTCGACTTCTACGTCGACGACGCCATCGGCAACGATGCGCGCTCGACGGTCGAAGCGCAGTCTGCAGCCACGCCGTGGAAGACCATCAACCACGCGCTGCAGACGGTGCAGTCGGGGAACAAGATCCGCGTCAAGCCGGGCACCTACGCGGAGTCCGCGGAGTCGCGCTTCGCGAACGTCACGCTGCGCGCGAGCGGCGACCCTGGCACGGTGATCATCGCGCCGCCCATCGGCCAGGCCGGGCTCGTGATCGAGCACGCGGGCATGCTGATCGAGGGCTTCGTGGTCATCGGCGGCACGCATGGCATCCGCGCGACCAACGCCGACGCGCTCGTCATCCGCGGCTGCAAGGCGGTCGCGCAGACCTTCAACGGCTTCACCGTCGAGAACACCACCGGCGTCACGCTCGAGAATTCGACCGCGGCCTCGGCAGGCAGCCGCGGCATCTTCATCGACCACGCCAGCGAAGCCTATGTGCGCAACAACCTCGTCTACGGCAGCGGCGAGTGGGGCATCGACTTCGAGAACAGCAACGCGAGCGACCCGCAGCCGCCGCTGTCGACGGGCAACGTGGTCGCGTTCAACACCGTCGCCGACAACGGCGACGCCGGCGGCGAGGGCGGCATCCGGCTGAAGAATGCGACCGGCCAGGTGCGCGACAACGTCGTCGCCGGCAACGCGAACACCGGTCTGCGCCTCGAGCCGAGCGGCTCGTCGGTGCACCACAACCTGCTGTTCGACAACCCGAGACCGCTGAGCCCGGTCGACTACGCCGTGGGCGGCGGCGCGCTCGCGGTCGACCCGCTGTTCGTCGATGCCGATGGTGCGGACGGCGTGCTCGGTGGCGCCGCCGGATACGCGGACGACGTGTTCGCGCTCAGCCAGACGGCGTCGGGTCAAGGCAGCGACAGCCCGGCGGTGAACGCCGGCTCGGGCAACGTCGTTGCGGTCGACATCGGCGGCTCGACGCGCACCGACGGCGGTGCCGACGCGGGCGTCGCCGATCTCGGCTACCACTCCGGCGCGCCCGCCTCGACGGGCGTTCCCGCGGTGACGAGCGGACCTGCGACCTACTACGTCGATGCAGCGACCGGCAGCGACGCGCACACCAAGATCCAGGCGCAGTCCGCGAGCACGCCCTGGCTGACCATCGGACGCGCGCTGCAGAGCGGAGCTGCGACCACCGGCGACACCGTGCTCGTCGCCGCCGGCACCTATGCCGAGACAGTCGGCACCACGACCGGCGGCATCACCTTGCGCGCGAACGGCGCGGCGGTCATCACGCCCGCGGCGGGTGAGAGCGGCGTCGACCTCGACGTCGACGACTTCCTGATCGACGGCTTCGCGATCCAGGGCGGCCTGCACGGAGTGCGCGTCACCGGCGGGGACGGGGCGACCGTCCGGCGCAACACGATCTCGGGTCAGACCGGCAACGGCGTGATGATCGTCGACACGACCGGTGCGACCATCGACTCGAACGTCGTCGACGGCGTCGCGCAGCGCGGCATCCTGGTGCAACGCGCGAGCCAGCTCTACGTGCGCAACAACCTCGTCACCGACAGCGGCGAGTGGGGCATCCAATTCGACAACGGCGCCCTGCCCGCGCCGTCCGACGGCAACGTCGTCGCCTTCAACACGGTGCGTGGCAACGGCGCGCTGTCGCCGTCTGGCGGCCTCCTGTTCACGAAGACCGTCGGTGAGGTGCGCGACAACATCTTCGCGGCGAACCAGACGCGCGGCATCAAGCTCGACACCGCGCCGACCCGTGTGCACCACAACGACGTCTTCGGCAGCACCATCGGCATCGAGAGTACGCCCGGTCAGGAGCCCCTGGCCTGGGCGAACCTCGCCGTCGATCCGCTGTTCACCGCCGCGGACGCAGCCACGTTACAGCACATCGCGACCGGCCAGGCGGCCAATAGCCCGCTCGTCGACAATGCCTCGGGCTCGCCGGCGGCGCGCGACATCTCGGGCTCGACCCGCTCCGATGACGAAGCAGACGCCGGCACGGCCGACATCGGTTACCACGGGGGCGCCGGGCCTTCGCTGGGCGTGCCCCCCGTGCAGGACCCGCCGGGCGGCAGTGGTGCACAGACGCTGTACGTCGACACCGCGAGCGGCGACGATAGCCGCACCCGCTTCGACGCCGGCGACCCGGCGACGCCGTGGCAGAGCATCGGTCGCGCGCTTCAGGCAAGCGGCGGCGCGCAGGGCGGCGACACCATCAGCGTCCAGACCGGGACCTACGCTGGACCGTTCACGATCGCCACGGCGAACCTGCGCTTGCGCGCGGCGGGCGCGGTGACCATCTCGCTCGCGGCCGGCCAGACCGGCTTCACGCTCGACGAGAAGAACGACGTCGCAATCGAGGGCTTCACCTTCGCCGGCGGCAACCGGGCGATCCACGCGACCGACCTGTCCGGGCTCGTGGTGCGGGGCTGCACCATGAACGGTCAAGCGCAGAACGCGCTCAGTCTCGATCACGTGAGCGGCGCGGTCATCGACGACAACATGACGTCGAGCGCAGGGCAGCGCGGCATGCGCCTGCGGGCCAGCTCGGGCCTGTACGTGCGCAACAATCTCGTCGTCGGGAGCGGCGAGTGGGGCATCCAGTTCAACAACGAGGCCGCGGATCCGATCTCGACCGACAACGTGGTTGCGTTCAACACGATCGTCGGCAACGGCACCGGCCCGACGACAGCCGGCGGGCTGCAGATGCAGAAGGCGACCGGTGAGGTCCGGGACAACGTCGTCGCCGACAACGAGGGCTTCGGGATCAAGGTCGATCAGGGAGCCATCTTCATCCACCACAATGACGTCGTCGGGAACAGCACCGCCTACGACGTGGACGACGACGCTCCGCCGGTCTTCTGGTCGAACCTGGCCGTCGATCCGCTCTTCGCCGACGGCGGCTCGGGCGATTTCCGCTTGCAGGCGGCGAGCCCGGTACTCGATCTCGGATCTGGCGTCGTGGCGGACGTCGACATCTCCGGGGCGACGCGCGCGGACGGCACACCGGATACTGGCACGGCCGACATGGGGCGCCACGAGAACGCACAGCCGGCGAGCGCGAACCCGCCCCCGCCGGCTCCGACACCGACACCGACACCCACGCCTTCGCCGACACCCACCCCGACACCGACACCCACGCCGTCGCCGACCCCTCCGCCGGGCGCAGGCGCAATTCACTACATCGACTGTGCGAGCGGCGATGACGCGCGCAGCAAGGTGCAGGCGCAGAATCCGGCGACCCCATGGCGCACCTTGCAGAAGGCGGCCAACACGCTCGCCTTTGGCGAAGTCGGCGTGGCCGCGGACGGCCTCTGCGAGGTCGGCTCCACGGTCGAGATCGATCACGCCGGCATAACGCTGCGCGCGGCACAGCCGTTCGGCACCACGGTACGACGTACGCCCGGCACCGGGAGTACGTTCAACCTCCAGAACAACGACGTGGCGCTCGAGGGCTTCATCATCGAGTCGGCGACCCAGGGCGTCTTGGCCGCGCCCTCGAGCGGGGTCCTCGACAACGTCGTGCTGCGCGGTCTTCTCATCCAGCCGCTCGCGACCGCTCCCCCGGGCGCCACCTTGAGCACCAACGGAATCCAGGTACGCGACGTGCAGGACGTGACGATCGAAGACTGCATCGTCACCGGCGCGGCACAGACCGGCATCCTCCTGAAGCGTGCCGTGAACGCTTACGTTCGCAACAACCTCGTGTACGGGAATGCAATCGGCGCGAGTGACTGGGGCATCAGCTTCGACAACACGAACGCTCCCAATCCTCCGGTATCCGTGGGCAACATCGCCGCTTTCAACACCGTCTACGGCAACGGCCGCGGGCTACGCTTCGTCAATACTGCCGGCGAGATCCGCGACAACGTGGTCGCGCTGAATGGCCCGATCGGCATCAAGTTCGATCAGCCCGGGCTCGGCTCGATCGTCCATCACAACGATTCGTTCGGTCACGCGACGTCGAACTACGAAGGACCGAGCGGCTTCCAGCTCTGGGCCTCGAACAAGAACGTCGATCCACTGTTCGTCGATGCGGCGAACGACATCTTCGCGCTGAGCCAGCTCGCCGCTGGTCAGCTCGTCCAGAGCCCGCTGGTCGACGAGGGCAGCGGCCCCGTCGCGAACGTCGACATCTCCGGGACGACGCAGAGCGGCGCCAGCCCGCAGAACGACAGCGGCCTCGCCGACATGGGCTTCCACGCCAACGCCATGGGATCGGGCGGCCCGCCCGGCGGCCCTACCCCGGCGCCGCCGTCGTCGACCGTCTACGTCGACTGCGCAAACGGCAACGACTCGCGCGACAAATGGGAGGCGCAGTTCCCGTGGTCGGCGTGGCGCACGATCGGCAACGCGGTGTCGCAGATCGCCGCCAACGAGACCATCGTCGTCCGACCCGGCGAGTGCGCCGAGTCGGTGACGGTGTCCACCAGCGGGGTCACGCTCCGCGCCGAGGTGCGCGGCGAGGCGACGATCCGACCGCCCGCGGGCACGACCGGTGTGACCTTGCGCGCGGACGCGATCGTGCTCGACGGCTTCGTCGTACGCTCCGACAAGGAAGGCATCGTCGTTGCGAAGGAGAGCAGCGGACAGAAGCTGTTCGACGCCGTCGTGCGCCAGAACCGCGTCAAGGCACGTACCTCGACCGGTACCATCGCGACCAACGGCATCCGCGTGCGCAATGGCGAGAACGTCACGATCGACAGCAACGTCGTCACCGACGCCGTGCAGTCGGGGATCATCTTCCGCCAGGGCACCGCGAACTACGCACGCAACAACCTGCTGTTCGGCAGCGGCGACTGGGGCATCCACTTCGACAACGGCGATGGCGTAGCGATGTCCACCGGCAACGTTGCGGCGTTCAACACGGTGCACGACAGCGGCACGACCGCGGCTCAGGGCGGCATCCGCTTCCAGAAGGCGAGCGGCGAGATCCGCGACAATCTGTCGATCGCGAACTCCGGCGCCGGCATCAAGACCGATACGCAGCCCACCCGCGTCCACCACAACGGCCTGTTCGGCAATCCGATTCCGATCGAGACCGATTCGGCCGCACCACCGCTCGTGTGGTCGAACATCGAGCTCGATCCACTGTTCGCGAGCATCGGGGCCAGTGGCTTCCAGCTGCAGCAGCTCACGTCGGGACAGGCTGCTGACAGCCCCATGGTCGACACGGGCTCGGGCTCACCGGCGGCACGCGACATCTCGGGCTCGACGCGCACCGACGGCATGCCCGACGAGGGCAACGCCGACATCGGCTACCACGCCGGCGCTGCGGCCTCGACCGGCCGCCCGCCGATCCAGGAGCCGCCGACCGGAACGACCTTCCACGTGAACACGCAGGGTGGCAACGACACGCGCAGCGCCGCCGATGCACTGAGTGCTGCGACACCGTGGAAGACGATCGGGCGGGCCCTCGCTGCGAACGGTGCACCCGATGGCAGCACCGTGCAGGTCCAGACCGGCACGTATGCCGAGGCGGCGAAGAGCAGTCTCGCGAACATCACGCTGCAAGCGAACGGCACCGTCATCGTGACCCCGCCGGTGGGGCAGATCGGTCTCACCATCGATCACCCCGGTTTCGTCGTCGAGGGCTTCACGATCCAGGGCGGTCTGCACGGCATCCGCGCCACGAACGCGAACGGGCTCGTCGTCCGCTCGTGCACAACCATCGATCAGTCGGACAACGGCATCTACGTGGTCGACACCACGGGCTTCGTCGTCGACGGCAACATGACGCGGACGGCCGGCAAGCGCGGCGTCCTGCTCGAGCGCTCGACGCAGGGCTATGTGCGCAACAACCTCGTACGGGACAGCGGCGAGTGGGGGGTCGAGTTCAAGAACGGCGCCCTCGCGACGCCATCGACGGGCAACGTGGTCGCCTTCAACACCGTCGTCGGCAGTGGTCGCGTCCTCTCGGCCGGCGGCGTTCGCTTCGACAACACCTCCGGCGAGATCCGCGACAACATCCTCTCCGGCAACACCGGGATCGCCATTGCGACCGATACGGCGCCCACGCTCGTGCACCACGACCTGATCATCGGCAGCGCGATCGAGATCGAGAGCGAGAGCGGCCAGGAGCCGACGGTCTGGGCCAACAAGCTCGGCCAGGATCCCGCATTCGTCAACGCGGCGGCGGGCAACTTCCGCCTGCAACAGACCCTGGCTGGCCAGGCGAGCGATAGCCCCGCGGTGGACGCGGGCTCGGGCGACGTTGCGAGCCGGGAGATCTCGGGCTCCACCCGCAGCGACGGCGTCGCCGACGCGGGCCTCGCCGATCTCGGCTACCACGCCGGCGCGGACCCGACCGCCGGCGCGACCCCCCCGCCCACGAGCGCACCGCCGACGACCAATCCCGTCCCAGGCAGCGGCCTCACATACTACGTCTCGCCGACGACCGGCTCGAACGCTCGCTCGCTGATCCAGGCGCGCACGGCGGCGACGCCCTGGCAGACCATCTCGCACGCGATGACCAAGGTCTCGGCCGGCGACGTCATAGCACTCTTTCCGGGGACATACGCCGAGCAGGCGGACTTCTCGCAGCACGCGCTCACCCTGCGCGGCGAGGGTGCGTTCGGCGAGGTCGTGATCGCGCCCGCCACTGGTGTCGCCGGCATCAACGTCGACAGCTTCGAAGACGTACGCATCACCAACGTCGTCGTGCAGGGCGGCGCTCAGGGCATCGCCGCGCTCAAGGCCGACGGCATCCGGATCACCGGCGTCGCGGTCGTGGGCCCGTCGACCAACGGGATCCGCGTGCGCCAGACCAATGACGCGTGGATCGACAACTCGATCGTCACCGGCGCAGGCACCTACGGCATCTTGCTGCCGCGCACCAAGAACGCCTACGTCCGCAACAACCTGATCTACGCCAACGCCGAGTGGGCGGTGTCGCTCGACGCTGCCGGTTTTGCGAACGCGGCCGGCAACGTGGTCGCCTTCAACACCATCCACCAGAACGGCAACGGCGTCCGCTTCCTGAACGCAAGCGGCGAGGTACGCGACAACGACTTCACCGGGACGATCGATCTGGCGCTCTACCTCGCCGGACCGAACATCCTCGCACACCACAACAACTTCTCATCGAACGGCCGCGACCGCGACAAGGAGTCCTCGTTCGCGAGCACGATCTTCGTCTGGGCGAACGTCGGCAAGAATCCGCGCTACGAAGAGCCCGCCGGCCTCGACGGCATCCTCGGCGGCGCCGGCTGGGCCGACGACGACTTCCGCCTCGAGCAATTCGACTCGGGCGGCGAGTTCGACAGTCCGGTCGTGAACGCGGGCTCGAACCAGGTCGCGCTGCTCGACATCGGCGGCACGACGCGCACCAACGGCATCGCGGACGGTGGCGTCGCCGACATCGGATTCCACTACGACGCGCCGCCGGGAGTGGCTCCGCCCGCATTCGCGACACCACCACCGACCGGCGGCACCTTCACCTACTACGTCGGCCCGAACGGCAACGACGCGAACACCTCGATCACGGCTCGCAACGTGGCCACGCCGTGGCAGACGATCGGCAAGGCGCTGCAGCAGATCGCACCGGGCGACACGGTCGTCGTCCTGGCGGGTGCGTACACGCAGTCGCTGCAGGTCCAGGACGCCGACGCGACCTTGCTCGCACAGCAGCCGGGAACGGTCACGATCACGCCGCCTGCCGGCACCAACGGCATCACCATAGAGGCCGCTGGCGTCACCGTCGACGGCTTCGTGATCCGCGACGCGAACACGGGAATCTCCGCGACGGCGGGCGCGAACAGCGTCGCCGTGCGCAACTGCGCGGTGATCGACTCGGCCCAGGACGGCATCCGCGCGGCGTCGCTCGACGGCATCACCCTGGACGGCAACGTCGTCGCGGGCTCGGGCGGCTCGGGCCTCGCGCTGCGCAAGGCGACCAACGCCCTGGTGCGCAACAACCTGTCGTACGACAACGGCGAGTGGGGCATCCACATCGACAACACCCCGGTCGGCGCGGAGGCGGTGCCGGTCTCGACCGGCAACCTGGTCGCCGAGAACACCACCGCGTTCAACACCACCGGCAACATCCGCCTCGCCAACGCGATCGGCGACGTGCGCGACAACGTCATCGCCAGTACCAGCGGCGTCGGCCTCGCGGTGACCACGGCCGGCGCGCTGCTGCTGCACAACGGTTTCTTCTCGGCCACGACCTCGCTCGATCCGCCGAGCTACCTGTTCTGCGCCGGCTGCGACGGCAACGTCGTGCGCGAGCCGCGCTTCGTGAACCCGGCCGGCAACGACACCCAGCGTGGTGGCGCGGGCTGGGCCGACGACGACTTCCGCCTGGCGCAAACAGCTGCCGGCCAGAGCGAGCAGAGCGAGGCCGTGGACTTCGGCTCGGCGACCGTGGCGGCACTCGGCGTCAGCGGCACGACCGCCACCTCGGGTGCGGCCGACACCGGCGTCATCGACCTCGGCTTCCACTACGCGGCGGCGAGCAGAGCGCTGCCGGCGCCACCCGCGCCGGGTGGGCCGCCGCCGCCCACGCCCACGCCCACGCCGACACAGACGCCCGGACCGACTGGCCCGACGCCCACGCCGACGCCCACGCCGACGCCCACACCAACGCCGACGCTCAGCCCGACGCCGACACCGACGCCCACACCAACGCCGACGCCGATCCCCGGCGCGACGACCCTCTATATCGACGCCGATCTTGGCGACGACGGGCGCAGCCGCGCCGAGGCTTCGTCACCCGCAACGCCATGGCAGACGGTGGGACACGCCGTTCGTCAAGCGGCGCCGGGCGACACGCTCCTGGTCGCACCCGGCGACTACGTCGAGACGGCGGCGCTGCCGCTCAACGCCGACGGCGTCTCCCTGATCGGTCAGGGCACGGACGTGTCCGACGTCCGCATCTCGACGCCGGCCAGCGCGGACGGCCTGCGCGTCAAGGGCGCCGGCGTCCGCATCGAGAACGTGTGGATCGACGGCCCGAAGCGCGGCGTGATTGCCTTCAACTCCGCCGATGCGCTGCGGCTGCTGAAGGTCGCCGTAACCAATACCGCTGGCGAAGGAATCGTGATCGACGTCGCCGACGACGTCGTGATCGAAGGCTGCATCGTCACCGGTGCGGGCTCGACCGGCATCGCCACCCGGAAGGCCAAGCGCCTGGTGCTGCGCGACAGCGACGTCTACGCGAACGCCGCATCCGGGATCTTCGTCCGCAAGGCCGACGCCGATCTCGGCTTCCTCACCGTGCACGCCAATGGCGGCCGTGGCGTACGCGTTCTCGGCGCCACCGTCGACCTGCACGACAGCGTCTTGACCAACAACGGCGGCGCCGCCGTCTTCGCCCGCGGCGCCAAGCCGGTGGCGGTCGATCACGTGCTGTTCTGGGCGAACGACGCCGCGGTCAACGACGATGTGCCGCCGGTGGTGTCGAACCCCGTGCTCGGCCGGATCGACGCCGACCCCCTGTACGTCGATGCGGACGGCACGGACAACCTGCTGGGCGGCGCGGGCTGGGCCGACGACGACCTGAGCCTGGAGCAGCCGCCCGAGCAGACCGCAACCAGCCCGGCCGTGGATGCCGGCTCGGGTACGGCCGCGGATCTCGACGTGACCGGGTCGACATCTTCGAATGGCGCAGCCGACGCCGGCATGGCAGACTTGGGAGCGCACCGATGATCTTCGCGTTGAACCTTCGCCCCTGGTTGATCGGCCTCACCGCCGCTCTCTTCGTGCTCGCCTGCGTCGACCTCGCCGCGGCCGGCAGCTCGGAGGGCGGCCGGGTCGGCAACCCGTCGCGGCTACGAACGCAGCGCGAGGGCCGCCCGCCCGGCCGCAAGATGTCGCGCCCGCAGATCCCCGAGCCCGAGCAGCGCCTGCCGCTGCGCTCGACCGCGGTGGTCCCCAATCCCGAGCCGATCAAGCGCGGCGGCAGCGGCTACGCGCGCAAGGGCGAGTACTTCTACGAGACGCCGAAGGACATGGAGCTCACCCGCACCAAGAACGGTGCGGGCTACAAGGCGACGGTGCCACGGCCGGAGAAGCTCGGCACCGAGCGGCGCGCGAAGGACGGCCGTCGCAACTGAGCATCCTGGTCGCCGGGCCGCGCGCGGGAGCCCGCGTGGCGCACCTTGAATCGTGGACGGGGGGTTGCCATAAGCGCGCATGCCCTCGCTCGCCAACCAGCGCGCGCTCGTCATCGGCGTGGCGAACGAGCGCAGCATCGCCTGGGGCATCGCCCGGGCGCTCGGACGCGAGGGCGCGCGGCTCGGCTTCACGTTCCTCGGCGATTCCCTCGAACGTCGCGTCCGTCCGCTGGCGGAGAGCGTCGGCGCCGAGCTGATCGCGCCGTGCGACGTCACCGACGACGCGCAGATCGACGCGCTCTACGCCGAGGTGGACCGCGTGTGGGGCGGCCTCGACATCCTGATCCATGCCGTCGCCTTCGCGAACCGTGACGACCTCTCCGGTCGCTTCGTCGACACCAATCGCGCCGGCTTCCAGCTCGCGCTCGACGTCAGCGCGTACTCGCTGGTGGCGCTCGTACGCGGCGCGTTGCCGCGCATGGCGGCGTCCGGTGGGGGCAGCGTGCTCACCTTGACCTTCGCGGGCAGCGAGCGCGTGTTTCCCAACTACAACGTCATGGGGGTCGCGAAGGCAGCGCTCGAAGCGTGCGTTCGCTACCTCGCGGCCGACGTCGGCGCGGCCGGCGTGCGCGTCAACGCGATCAGCGCCGGCCCGATCAAGACGCTGTCTGCGGCCGGCATCCGTGGCTTTCGCGACATGTTGCACGTCGCCCAGGAGCGCGCGCCGCTCAAGCGCAACGTGACCCCGGAGGACGTCGGCGAGCTGGCGCTTGCCCTGGCAGGTCCGGCCGGCGCCGGCATCACCGGACAGACCATCTACGTCGATGCCGGCCTCAGCATCCTTGGCGTCTGACGCGGCCGGCGGCTCGTCGTCGCCGTGCGCGAGCGAGGCGGCATGAGCCTGGTCGCGTGGCTCATCCTGGTCGTCGGCGCGCTGGTGGGCGCAGCCGTGATCCGGCAGCTCGGCCGATAGATCCCGGCCGGCCCGGCCTCACTTCACGGGCACGCCGACTTCGCTGCCGCTCGCCCGGGCCAGTGCCGCGACCGCAAGGTTGTAGTTGCGAACGGACTCGAAGTAGTGGCCCGACACCTGCGCGTAGTTGGAGAGGCCCTGCAGGATCTCGCTGGCGTCACCGATGCCGATGTCGAAGTTGGTGACCGACAGGGTGAGGATCGCACGTCCCGCCTTGCGTCCATCCTCGAGCTTGTCCAGCGACTCCCGGGTCTCGAGCACCTTGGCGTAGGCCTGCTCGAGCTCGAGCGCGAGGCCGTCGTGCGCCTGGCGCCGCTGTGCCTCGAGCTTGCCGAGCTCGGCCCGCGTCGCCTCGACCTTGGCCGCGGTGATGTGGAAGTTGAGCGGCCAGCGAATGCCGAACACGCCGCCGGGGCCGCGCTGGTAGTTGAACTGGTCCCAGGCGAACGGATTGAGCTGCCGGTCGCTGCGCGGCGCGTAGCTGTAGCTGAAGCTGCCCGTCAAGAAGAAGACGGGAAAGAAGTCGGCCTCGACCGTCTTGACCTCCTCCGCCTTCGCCGCCACGCCGGCGTCGATCTGCTTCCACGCCGGGCTCTTGTCGTAGAGCTGCCCGGTATAGTGCTCGAGCGGCTCGAGCACTACCTTGACCGGCTCGAGGAAGCGCTCTTTCACGTCGAGCGGATCCTTGCGATCGCTGCCGGCGAGCATGCGCAGCGCCTCGAGCGCACCGACCGCTCCGGTCTCGAGCTTGGGCACCTCCTTGGCGATCTCCGCGAGCGCGACGCGCAGGTAGAGGATGTCCAGCTCGGAGATGTCGGAGTCGCCGTCCTGACGGCGCTGGGTTGCGGTCTCGAGCGCATCCTCGAACGCGTCGCGCGCCTCCACCAGCACCCCCCGCACGGAACGCGCGAGCAGCACGTTGTAGAACAGCGACTTGACCTGCAGGACCACGTCCGCGGCCACGCCCTCGCTCGCAGCGACCTCCTGCTCGACGGCGTGCGTCGCCGCGGCGATACCGGCGGTGAGCTTGCCCCAGGTGAACAGCGGCTGCACGATGCTCACGTCGACGCTGGTGAACGGACCGTAGGAGCTGGTGTCGACCGTGCTCTTCGGATCGAGCACGGTGCCACGATAGCGCGGCGCGAGCCCGATCAGGTTGAGAGCCTCGAACTGCGGCAGGAAGCGCGACGCCTTGGCCTCGCTCAGCTTGGCCTGCCGCGCGGCCACGTCCCAGCGCGCGACGGCGAGTTCGGGCGCCGCGGCGAGCGCGCGGCGGATGAACTCGTCGAGGTCGAGCTTCCCCATCTGGCGCGCGGCCAACCGGGTCGCGAGCGCGACGTCGTCCACGGGCGGATCCTGGCCGCGGGCGAGCGAACCCCATGCCAGACAGCCCATGAACAGGCAAGCGAGTCCGCCGGCGCATGCCGTGCGCCACGGCCGGCGTCCCGCTCTGCGACCGTTGCTCTTCACCGCGCGCTGTGACGCGTCCGGAAGAGCCGGAGGCCGATTGTGAGCGTCACGATCCCGTAGAGCAGGAGCGCCGACACCGGCTCCACCATCGCTGCCAGACCACGGTCACGGAGCACGAGGTCGTTCATGCCGCGCATCGCCCAGGTGGTGAAGACGATCGGTGAGATCTCGCGCATCCAGTCGGGGGTGATCGACTGCGGCCACCACAGGCCGCCGAGCGCCGAGAACGCCATCACCACGGCGAGGCTCATCGGCTGGGTCTGCTCGCGCGTGCGTGCGATGCCGGCCACCACCAGACCGAGCGCGACGCACACGAAGACCACCGCGAGCGTGAGCACCACGAAGGCCACGATCGACGAGCCCAGCGACACCCCGAACACGAAATGGCCCCAGATGAACAGGACGAGCATCTGGAGGACGCCCATCACGAAGCGCGCGCCGAGCTTGCCGAGCAGCATCCAGGTGAAGCCTGCGGGGGCGACCAGCAGCCGCGGCAGCGTGCCCCAGTCGCGCTCGTCGTGCAGGCCCATCGCAGTCGCGAAGACCACCGCGAGCAGCACGAACATGATCGAGAAGCCCGGCACGTTCTGCTCGAACGACGTCACCGAGATCTGGTTGCCGGTGAGGTTCTGCTCCTGCAGCGAGATGCGCTCCTCGTCCAGTGGATCGGCGAGAGCCGCGGCATCCTTGTCCATCAAGAGCAGCAAGACCTTGACGGTCTGCAGGTCGACCGCCTGCGCGGGGTCGGTGAGCAGCGTGATCTGGCTGGTCCTGCCCTGCAGGTACCCCTTGCTCATGCCCTCCGGGAAGACGATCGCGGCCGGCGCGCGGTTCTGATCGCGTACGACGTGCTCGGCCTCGGCGCGCGACATCTCGATCGGGTCGGCGTGCTTGTCGAGCAGCTTGATGAACGCATTCGCGACCGGGCCCTGGTCCTCGTTGACCACCGGGATCATCAGCTTCGGCCCTTCATCACTGTCGAAGAGCGCACTCGCGATGATCGAGATCACCACGATCGGCACCAGGATGAAAAACAGCAGGGCCCACCGATCGCGAAAGATGATCCGCAGGTCCTTGAGAAAGACCGCTACCATGTGCCCGTCAGTCGAGCGCGCCGTCCGACTTCTTGTCGAGCTTGCTCTGCAGACGCTTGATCAAGCCGTCGAACGAGTCCTTGGCCAGGGCCCGGTCGAACTGCGACTTGAAGTTGTCGGCAAGGCTCACGTCCTCGATCAAGATGTCGGTCGCAACCCAACCTTCCTTCTTCTTCTCGAGGCGGTAGTCGGTGGAGAACTTGTCGCGCGGGGTCACGATCCAGGTCGCGACGGTCGCCGCATCTCCGGTCACCTTCTCGTCGCCGTACTCGAAGTCGGGCGCGTCGAAGAGCAGCAACCGCTGCACGTAGGTGCGGATGAAGAGCTCGCGAAACAGATCGAGAAACACACGCACCTGCTCGGGGCTCTTGCCGTCGAGGTGCTTGCCCATCGACTTGCGCCCGAGCGCGTCGGTGTCGAGGAAGCCGCGCAGCAGATCCTTCAGCGCCGCGAGCTTGCTGTTGTGGTCACCGGCGCCGGTGACGATCGCGTTCGACCTGGTCAAGGTCGTGCGCACCGTCACGAGCGGCGAGCCGGCAGCTTGGGCCCACGCGTCGCCGCGCAAACCCGCGCCTGCGAAGCCCACCGCCATCGCGAGCGCCGCCAGCACGATCGCCGCGCGCAGGATGCGCACCCTCCTCCCGACGTCGATCACTCAGTCCCTCAAGTCCTTGCCGGTCAGCTCGATGAAGATCGTCTCGAGCGACACTGGAGATACCCGTACCTGAACGATCTGCCCAGCGAGCGCTGGCGTGCTCCACAGGCGCGGCAGCACCTCCTCCGCGCGCGACGTGTACAGACGCAGCAGCGGCCCACTCTGCTCGATCCGCTGCACCCCGTCGATCCCCTGCACGCCGTCGACCGGCGACTGCTGCCGGAGACGTAGCTCGATCACCTCGCTGGTCTTCGACATGCCGAGCAGCTCGGGCACGGTGCCGAGCGCGACCACGCTGCCCTCGTCCATGATTGCGATGCGATCGCAGAGGTCCTCGGCTTCGGCGAGATAGTGCGTCGTGTAGAGGATGGTCACTCCCTGCGAGCGCAGGTTCCGCACCGCCTCGAAGATGTGCACGCGCGACTGCGGATCGACACCCACGGTGGGCTCGTCGAGCAGGACCAGGCGGGGACCGCTCACCAGCGCGCAGCCGAGGTTGAGCCGGCGGCGCATGCCACCCGAGTAGCTCGAGACCAGATCGTCCTTGCGACTGGTCAGCTCGACGCCCTCGAGCGCCGCCGCCACCCGCCGCGCGCGCTCCGCCTTCGGCACACCGTACAGGCGGGCGAAGAACTCGAGGTTCTCGGCCCCCGTCAGCGTCGGGTAGAGCGCCTCCTCCTGCGGGGCCACGTTGAGCAGGCGGCGCGCCGCGTGCACCTCCTTCACGACGTGCTTGCCGAACACCCACGCGTCGCCGCCGGTCGGCCAGATGCGGGTCGAGATCATCGACAGCGTGGTCGTCTTGCCGGCGCCGTTCGGCCCCAGCAGGCCGAAGATCTCGCCCTCGTTGACCTCCAGCGAGACCCCACGCACCGCCTCGCGACCGTCGTACGACCGGCGCAAATTCTTCGTCACCAGGGCCGTAGACACCAGTGGACGCCTATCCGTCCCCTGCCCGATGGTCAATGTGGGCTGGTGAAGCTCTCACAGCAAGAACGGGTCACGCAGCAGGATCGTCTCTTCGCGCTCGGCCCCGACCGAGATCAGGGTGACGGGCGTGGCCGTCAGCTCCTCGATGCGCGAGATGTAGCGCCGCGCCGCAGCCGGCAGGTCCTCGAAGCGCCTCGCCTGACTGAGATCTTCGGACCAGCCGTCGAGCTCCTCGTAGATCGGCCGCGCGGCAGCGAACGCGCGCGCACCCGCGGGAACGGTCTCGAGCCGCTTGCCCTCGCTCTCGTAAGCAATCGCGATCTTGAGCTTGGGCATCCCGGACAGCACGTCGAGCTTGGTGATGGCGAGGCCGGACATGCCCGACAGGCGCGCCGCCTGACGGACCACGACCGCATCGAACCAGCCACAGCGGCGCGGGCGCCCCGTGGTCGCGCCGAACTCGTCGCCGACCTCGCGCAGCTTGCGGCCGACCTCGTCGTCGAGCTCGGTCGGAAACGGTCCGCCGCCGACGCGGGTGGTGTAGGCCTTGGAGATGCCGATCACGCGGCTGACCGACTTCGGCGGGATGCCCGCTCCGGTTCCCACCGCACCGGTGACGATGTTCGACGAGGTCACGAAGGGATAGGTGCCGTGGTCGATGTCGAGCATGGTGCCGTGCGCACCCTCGAACAGCACCCGCTTCCCGGCCGCGATCTGCTCCGAGACGTAGAGCGCGGTGTCGGTGACGTGGGGGCGCAGGCGCTCGGCATAGCCGGCGTACTCGCTGCAGACTTCGTCGAGGTCGACCGCGGGCCAGCCGTACACCTGTGCCAGCTCGACGTTGCGCTCCTCGAGCAGGCGCGCCGCGCGCTCGCGGAAGTACTCGGGATCGAACAGGTCGACGACGCGCAGACCGCGGCGCGCCATCTTGTCCTCGTAGCAGGGCCCGATGCCGCGTCCGGTGGTGCCGATCTTCTTCTCGCCGAGCCGCTCCTCGCGCGCCACGTCGAGCTTCCGGTGCACCGGCAGGATCAGGTGCGCGCGCTCGTCGATCTTGAGCTGGGCGGGATCGGTCAGGTAGCCGCGCCCTTGCAGCTCGTCGATCTCGCCGCACAGGACCGCGGGGTCGATGACCACCCCGTTGCCGATCACGCAGGTCGTCTGCCGGTGCAGGACACCGGCCGGGATCAAGTGCACGACGGTGCGCTCGCGCGCGTCGCCGACCACCAGCGTGTGGCCGGCGTTGTTGCCGCCTTGAAAGCGCGCGACCACGTCGGCATGCGCGGCGAACAGGTCGACGACCTTGCCCTTACCCTCGTCACCCCACTGCGCGCCGACGATCACCAGTGCTGACACGTGGTCCTCCCGCCGCTACTCGAGGTTGATGAGGGCGGCGGAGATGATCTCCGGCGCCTTGCGCAGCTCGGCGAGCACCGCCTCGGGCACGGGATCGTCGACATGGAACAGCGACACCGCCTGGCCGCCGATCTTCTCGCGGCCGAGCTCGAGACCCGCGATGTTGACCTTGTGCTGGCCGAGCAGCGTGCCGACGCGCCCGACCACGCCCGGCACGTCGCGGTTGTGCAGCATCAGGATGTGCCCATCCGGCACCGCCTCGAGGAAGAAGTCGTTGAGCTTGACCAGCCGCATCGTGCTGCGACCGAAGACCGCGCCCGCGACCTCGTGCGTGGCCCCCGACGCGAAGCGAACCTTGACCGCTACCCGGTTGCGGAAGTCGCTCGGCTGGGTGGAGATCGTCTCGCGCACGTCGATGCCGCGCTCGCGCGCGACCACCGGTGCGCTCACGTAGTTCAAGTCGCTGCCGAGCATCGGCACCAGCAAGCCGCGCAGGATCGCCGCGCTGACGGTCTTGGTGCCGTAGTCGGCGACGTCGCCGCGGTACTCGATCGCGACCTCGACCGGCGCACCGCCGCTCGGCACGTCCTTCGTACCGAGCTGCGCGACCAGCGAGCCGAGCTTTTCGCCCAGGCGCAGGAAGGGCCCCAGCAGCTCGCGCTGCTCCGGCGTGATCGCCGGCATGTTGACCGCGGCGGTGATCGCACCGCGCATCAGGAATGCCGACACCTGCTCGGCGATCGCGATCGCGACGTTGGTCTGCGCCTCGCCGGTCGATGCGCCGAGGTGCGGCGTCGCGACCACCTGCGGCAGCCCGATCACCGGGCTATCCGCACCCGGCGGTTCGGTGGCGAAGACGTCGAATGCAGCACCGGCGACGTGGCCGGATTTGATAGCGTCGGCGACCGCGTGCTCGTCGACGATGCCGCCGCGCGCGCAGTTGACGATGCGCACGCCCGGCTTCATCTTCGCGATCGCCGCGGCGTCGATCAGGTTGCGCGTCTCGTTGGTCAAGGGCACGTGCACCGTCACGAAGTCGGAGCGCGCGAACAGCTCGTCGATGCTGACCAGCTCGACCTGCATCGGCTTGGTCTCGGCCGTGACGAAGGGATCGAACGCGATCACCTTCATCTGCAGACCCAGCGCCCGGTCCGCGACGATGCGGCCGATGTTGCCGAGCCCGACCACGCCGAGGGTCTTCGCGGTGACCTCGCTGCCGGTGAACTTGGTGCGCTCCCACTTGCCCGCGCGCAGCGAGGCATTCGCCTGCGGGATGAAGCGCGCACAGGCGAGCAGCAGCGAGATCGCGTGCTCGGCGGTGGTCACGTTGTTGCCGCCGGGCGTGTTCATCACGACGATGCCACGGCGGGTCGCGGCGGGAACGTCGATGTTGTCGACGCCGATGCCCGCGCGGCCGATGACCTTGAGCTTGGTGCCGGCGGCGATTGCCTCCGCCGTTACCTTGGCACCGCTGCGGACGATCAAGGCGTCGTAGTCGCCGATCTCCGCCGCCAGCTCCGGGCCCTCGAGCGGCGGACGCTCGACGACCTCGATGCCAGGCTCGGCGCGCAGGATCGCAAGTCCTTCGGGCGCGAGCGTCTCCGAAACCAGAACGCGGTAGGGCATTGGATCCCGCCGATCAGGAACGCGCGGCTGCGGCCGGGAGGCCCGTCGCGAGGATGGTCTGCGCCGCGCCGACACCGCGGCCGAACTGCACCTCGTACCCGAACTTCGACAGTCCGAGCTCGAGGGCCGCGATGCAGGTCACGATGTCGAAGGTGTCGATGTGGCCGAGGTGCGCAAGGCGCAGGATCTTGCCCTTGAACTGGTCCTGCCCGCCCGCGACCTCGACGCCGAGCGAGTAGCGCAGGTACTTCTGCAGCGCGCCGCTGTCGATGCCTGCGGGCGTGAAGACGCCGGTCACGGCCGGGCTCGGGGCGTCGGGCGCGACCAGGCCAAGGCCAAGCGCACGCACACCGGCGCGCATGGCCTCGCCGAGGCGGGCCATGCGCGCGAACAGGTTCGGCAGACCTTCCGCGAGGATCATGTCGAGCGCCTGGCTGAGTCCGTAGATCAGATTGATCGCCGGCGTGTACGCGGTGGTGTTCTTGAGCAGGTTGTCGCGCTCGCGCTTCAGGTCGAAGTAGAAGCGCGGCAGCTTGGCGCTCGCCGTCGCCTTCCAGGCGCGCTCCGAGAACGCGATGAACGCGAGCCCCGGGGGCAGCATGAAGGCCTTCTGCGAGCCCGAGAGCAGGACGTCGATCCCCCAGCGGTCCATCGGCATGTCGGTCACGCCGACCGCGGTGATGCCGTCGACCATCAGCAGGGTGTCGCGCTCGCGGGTGAGCTTGGCGATCGCCTGCACGGGGTGCAGGACCGTCGTCGAGGTCTCGCTCGCCTGCAGCAGCACGCCGCGGGTCTCGGGACGGCGCTTCAAGGCCGCCTCGATCTGTGCCGGATCGACTGCCCTGCCCCACTCGACCGCGAGCTCCTCCACGTCGAGCCCGTAAGTCTTGCCCATCTTCATCCAGCGCTCACCGAACTTGCCGCCGTTGACGCACAGAATGGCGTCGCCCGGTGACATGGTGTTGACGATCGCCGCTTCCATCGCACCGGTTCCCGACGCGGCCAGCGTGATCACTTCCTGCGACGTCTGCCAGACCTGCTTGAGCTGCTCGCGCACCGAGGCGACGATGGCCTCGAACTCGGGCGTGCGGTGGTGGATCGTGGGTGCCGCTATGCGCAGCAGCACCTCGGCCGGGACCGGGGTCGGCCCCGGAGCGAGCAGATACTTCTTCTGGGGAGCGGAGATCATCGTGCAGACGGTACCACTGCGAACGCTAGGAGCAATTCCGTTGAGCGACGGCGGGCGCGAAGCCGCGTCTGGCTAACGGAGCGTGCCCGGGCCAGTCAAGCGCGCTCCACGACGCGACAAACGCGGCATCCGGGGCGCGTGCGACGAGCCCGAAGCACGCGCTGAGGCCGGTGCGGACTTCTGTGCGAGTTGACAACCCGACACGCCGCCGATACCGGGGGACGTCGTGCAGGGAGCGCGGAGCCGGCTGACCACTGCGAGTGCCCGCATCATCGTCGCGGCTACGGCTGCTCTGCTCCTCGCGAGCGGCGCGCGCGCGCAAGCGCCACAATCGCCCCCGCTTGGTGCGCCCGCAGACACCGCGATCGACGGCGCCGCGAGCCCGGAGATGCGCGATGACCTGACGAGCGTGCCCTCGATCTGGGAAACGCTGCGCGCGCAGTTCCAAGCGGAGCCGCGTAGTGGCGGTGACATCGGTGGGCTCTCCGCTTCGACCGTGTACTCGGCCCCGATCCGCCTCACCCTGCGCGAGGCCGTCGCGAGCGCGCTGAAGAACAATCCGGGCCTGCAGAGCCAATCGCTCGAACCGCTGGCGCAGCAGCAGGCGATCCTCGCCGCACAGGCGCAATTCGATCCGATCGTCGGGGCCGAGGGTTTGATCAACCGGCTCGTCCAGCCGTCGGGGACGCAACTCTCGGGCGCGGCGATCTCGACCACCAACAACGGCGACTGGAACTTCTTCCTCTCGAAACGGCTCTTGACGGGAGCACAGTTCCGGGTCGATTGGTTGAACAACCGCTTCAATACCGACTCGGAGTTCCAGGGTCTCGCGCCGCAGTACCAGCCGCAGGGTCTGATCAGCTTGAACCAGCCCCTGCTGCGGGGCTTCGGGCTCTATTTTACGCGGCTCCAGATCTGGATCGCGGAGACCACCACCGACGCGGCGATCGCCACTTACCGGGCGAACGCCGCGAACTTCGTGCGACAGGTCGTGCAGAGTTACTGGCGTCTGGTCGCCGCCGAGGAAGGCTTGAAGGTTCTCGAAAGCTCGCTGGAGCTGGCGCGGCAGACGGTGCGCGACAACCGCATCCGGGTCGACGTCGGCGTTCTGCCCCCGGTGGCCGTGAAGGAGAGTGAAGCGGAAGCCGCCCGGCGCGAAGAAGAGGTGATCGTCGGCGCCAACCTACGCGACCAGGCACGACGCAGCCTGCGCCAGATCGTGTACTACGCAAGCGGAGTGAACGATTTTCCGCGGCCAGTCGAGCCGGTCGATCAGCCGATGGTCGACCGGGTCCATGCCGACTACGAGAGCGCGTTCCAATCGGCGATGGCCAACCGGCCGGAGATCGAAGCGGCACGGCTTGCCGTGCGCGGCAGCGAGCTGACCGTCGACTTCAACAAAAACCAGCTCCTCCCGCGCGTCGACATCGTCGGCGGGTACGGCATCAACGGCCTGAGCGGCAACGCCGATCAGCGGATCAGCCCGATCACCGGACAGCCGCAGGTCAACAGCTTCGGCGGCACGTACGGCGACGGCCTGGGCAGAATGTTCTCGGGCGACTTCTACTCCTATCAGGGCGGCATCCGCATCGAGGTTCCGATTGCGAACGCGGGTGCCGATGCGGCGTACACGCAAAGCCGCGTTCAGCAGCAGCAGTCGGAGTCGAGCTACCGCCAGCAAGTCTCCAACGTGGCGCTCGAGGTCGGGCAAGCGGTTGGCGACGTGACGTCCAACCTGCAGCGGATCGCGGCGACCCGCGTCGCTCGTGAGCTAAGCGACGAGAACCTCCGCAACCAGACCAAGCGCTACGACGTGGGGATGGTGACCACGACCGACCTGCTGATCTTCCAGGACCAGGTCGCTCGAGCGCGCCTCTCCGAGATTCAAGCGACGGTCGACTACAACAACTCGATCGCTGAGCTCGAGCGCTCACAAGGCACTTTGCTGCAGCGATTCAACATCCTGATCGCACCCCGAGGGGAAACCGAAACCCCCCTATGGGCGCGCTTCTAGAGGTGCGGGGCGATCGGCTCCTTTTGACTGTGCCGGTAGCGATTTTCACGCCGCGACTCGTTGCTTCGCTCCGGTGATCCCGATACCCCTCTGGCTATCGGGAATGAACGACCTCTCGTCTGGAGGGATCGACGCGCGCGAAGCTCTTCGAGGGCGCAGGCGCGCTCGCTGGTGCTGACACGACCGACTACTGGGAGTTCCGGCCGGTTGCCGGTTACGGGAACGGAACCTCCTTCCCCCTTGGCGATCGAGCCGTCGGACTCGTCCTGTCACCAGGCAGTAGCGTGACGGCATCCTCGACCGACTGAGGCCCTCGTCGCCGCACCATCGCGAAGCGGGCGTTCGGGACACCTCAGCCCCGTCGGTGCTGACCGATGATGCTCAGGAACTCGTCGCGCGTCTCCTGCTTCTCGCGGAAGACCCCGAACATCGCACTGGTCACGACGTAGGAGTTCTGCTTCGCGACGCCGCGCATCCGCATGCAGAGATGCTCGGCCTCGACCACCACGGCGACGCCCTCGGGTGTGAGCTTCTCCATCAGCAGCGAGGCGATCTGCGTCGTCATCCGCTCCTGGACCTGCAGCCGCCGAGCGAAGACGTCCACCAGGCGCGCGAGCTTCGAGATGCCGACGATCTTGCCGCTCGGCAGATAGGCGATGTGCGCCTTGCCGAAGAACGGCAGCATGTGGTGCTCGCACATCGAGTAGAAGTCGACGTCCTTCATGACGATCATCTCGGAGTAGTCCTCGGTGAAGAGGGCACCGTTGATGATCGCCTCGGGATCCTGGGTGTATCCCTGGGTGAGCTCGCGCAGGGCGCGCGCGGCGCGGGACGGCGTCTTCAGCAGGCCTTCCCGCTCGGGGTCTTCGCCGAGCTCGCGGAGGATCTCGCGAAAGTAGGACTCCACGTCCTACTTGGTACCCTTCTTCTCGACCGCTTTCACCTTCTGGTACTTGCGGTAGTCGTACCCGGTGGCCATCGCGAGCAGCATCGGCTCCATGCCGCCGTCGCGCTCGCGGCGCAGGATCGAGAGCCGGTCGAAGAAGTCCTGAAACGCTCGCGCCGCACGGGCGCGGTCGCCCGCACCAGCCGAGCTGCGGTCGTCGGGGCGCGGCGCGGCCGAACCCCGCTCCTCGGTGATCGCGGCGAGGCCCAGCTCGGCGTCGGGCAGCGCCAGCACCTCGCGCAGACGCGTCACGGTGAAGCGCAGCGCGGAGAAGCGCAGCTCGTTCGGGAAGGCGTCCCACTCGGCGAGCGACAGCGTGCGCACCGACTCGTAGCCGGCGATCAGCGACTCGAAGCGCTTCAGGTCGTACTTGCCGTCGGTGAAGCAGACCGCGTTGACCGCGGTCGCGAGGTCGAAGATGAACTTGCCGCGGCACGCTGCCTCGAAGTCGAGCATGCCGACCAGCTTCTCGCCCTTCACCAGCAGGTTCTCTTCGAAGAGATCGCCGTTGATCACGCCCTTGGGCAGCTTTCCTTCGAGGTAGCTGCCCAGGTACTCGACCTCTTCGTCGAGCGTGCGGGTGATCTTCTTGAAGTAGCTCGGCAGCTGACCGCGTACCTCGTTGTAGAGATCGGCGACGCGCTCGAAGCTGAAGCGGTTGTCGATGCCCTTCTTGTAGCCCTTACCGACGACGTGCAGATCGGAGAGCGCGCGGCCGATGTTCTCGATCTGAACCGTCGACAGGTTGTCGACGTTCGGGCGCTTGCCGTCGATGTGCTTGTAGACGATGACACAGGCGCCGCGCGCCTCGCGATAATGCCGGCCCTTCCGGTCGGCGAGCGGCTGCGGGCAGGGGAAGCCGTGCTTGCGCAGATAGAGCAGGAGGTCGATCTCCCGCTTCACGTCGAGCTCGCCCTTGACCTCGTCGAAGCGCACGATCACCTTCCCGCGCGACGCGTCGAGGAGCAGATTCGTCTGATGATTTCCGCGCCGCGACCAGGCAGCAGGCGCTGCCGAAACCGACGCCACCTTGCCGAGCGCGTATTCCTCGGCGAGATCGGTGACCTCGTGCTTTTCCAGCGGATCGTACGTCATGGGAAGGGGAGCCATCTGGCGGACGCTACAGTGAGAGGAGATTCTCACCACCAGCCACGTTCACGCAGGGGGGAAAGGATGTCGGGACCCCTCGGGAGGCACACCGCAGCGTGGGTGACATGGTGTTTGTGTGGGTCAACTCGCGAGGACTCTAGTAGAATCAAAAAAAACTGTCAATACCGCATCTCGAACGTAACACGGCGCATCTAGGATAGAACATTGTCTCTCAGGACGCACCAGGCATGCGCTGCAGCTATGCACGGCGGGGGGCGGGCCCGGGGTGGAGCGCGACCAAAATGTCCATGACGTTGGTACCGGTTGGCCCGGGCCGGAACAGGTCCCCGAGTCGTGCGAAGAACGGGTAGGAGTCGTGCTCACGAAGCGCCTGCGCAGCCCGACGGTGGCCGCCGCGGGAAAGCGTGCGGCCATCGCAGAAGGCACCGGCGGCATCGGTCAGGCCGTCGATCCCGTCCGTTCCAGCACAGAGCAGTGACCACCCTGTGCCCACGATCTCGGCAGCCGCCGCAAGCGCGAGCTCCTGACAGCGGCCTCCTCGTCCCTGAGCTCCGCCGACGGTGACCGTCGTCTCGCCGCCGCCGAGAACGCAGAGGGGTTTCGAGACCTGGCGTGGCAGCGCGGCGGCGAAGGCCCGTGCGCAATCCGCAGCCTCGCCGTGCAAGGAAAAGCGGTGCGGTAGAACGGAGTATCCCCACTGCCTGGCGGCGCGGGCGGCTGCGGCCAGAGCGGTTCGATTGCTGCCAACGAGGGCCGCCGAGGCCCGCCCGAGCCGTGCGTCCGCCGGCTTGGGGGTCTCCTCGGGTCCGGCACCAGACGCACCCGCCTCGAGCCGTCGCCAGATCCGCTGAGGCACCCAGGCGCCCCCCGGATCGGACGCGCGGAGGGCTCGCAGAGCACGACCGAAGGTGCTCGGATCGGGCACGGCGGGTCCCGAACCGATGGTCGCCAGAGCGTCGCCGGGCACGTCCGACAGCGCCAGGGTCAAGACCTCGCGCGGCGCGGCGCGCAGCGCAAACCCGCCGCCCTTGACCGCGGAGACGTGCTTGCGCACGGCATTGATCACGCCGATCGACGCCCCGCAGCGCAGCAGGTGCACGTTCAGACCGACCTTGTCCGCACGCGTCACGCCAGGGGCGGGCGCGGCGAAGAGCGCCGAGGCACCCCCGCTCAACAAGAAGAGCACGGTGGTGTCGCGGGGCAGCGCCACGAGGCGGGCGAGGATCCTGGCCGTCGATCGGAAGGTGGCTGGACCGGGGACGGGGTGATCGCCGGCGAGAACCTGGATCCGTCCGACGCGGCCACTGGCCGGAGGCTGCGGCGCCACCACCATTCCCTCGACTTCCGGGGCCAGGCCAGCGATCGCCGCGGCCATGGCGACGGCCGCCTTGCCCGCACCCGCGACCCAGAGACGGTCGACCGGGCGGAGCAACCGGACACCCGGTCCAACGGCGATCTCGAGGGAGGCGCCGTTACGGGAAATCCGCCGCTGCACCAGCCGGGTCGGATCCACGGCCGTGACGGCTGCGCGATAGATCGCCGTCAGCTCGCCACGCAGCGGCGGGGCTACGCGTGGCGGTGCGGGCTCAACCGACCTCTTCGTCGGTCTCGCCGACGGCGAAGCGCCGGTAGCCGCGGTCGTCGTCGAGGCGACGCTGCTGCTTCGCTTCGCGCTCCTGCTCGGCCTGGCAGGTGACGCAGAGACGGGTGAACGGCAACGCCTTCAGCCGGTCCTCGGCGATGTCGAGCTCGCAGGTCTCGCACATGCCATAGGCGCCGTTGGTGATGCGCTCGAGCGCCTCGTCGATCGCCTGCAGCTTCGCGCGGTCGCGGTCGGACAGGATCATGCTGATGTCGCGATCCCGTTCCTCGCTGGCGAGGTCGTAGGCGTCCATGCCCTCGTCCTTCTGCCCCTCGCGGCTGGACTTGGTTTCGTTCTCGATATCCGCCCCGACCTGGCGACGCATCGCCAGGAGAGATTCGCGGGCGGTCTTCAGAAAAGCCTTTCGCATGTTCGCTGGTTCCAGTCGGCGACGCTTCTGGCATCACCGGAGCGGCGGAGGTTAAGGACCCCGCGTGGTTGTGTCAACTCTGCCCCGCGCGACGGATCGCGCAAGGTCCGCGCGTCACCGCGCCGTGGTTCCCAGTGGCAGGGTTCGTGCCACGGAGGAGCGCGGGAGCGGCCCCTTCGTCGGAATCACGCCGGAGCACCCTCGAGGTCGTACGTGCTCGCCCGGTTGATGCGGATCGGGAGGATGGCACCGACGTCGAACTCGAGCCGCCCGCGCAGCAGCACGACGCCGTCGATGTCAGCCGCCTGGCCCTGGCTGCGACCGTACCACTGCCCGTTGTCGAGCTGACCGCAGACCAGCACGGGCAGCGTCTCGCCCACCTGGGTCAGGTTCGCGGCGCGCGCGATTCGTGCCTGCGCGCGCATCGCCTTGGCGCGACGTGCCTCCTTGGTCTTCTCCGGAACGTGCTCGCCGAGCGCGTAGGCGGCCGTGCCCTCCTCGTGCGAGTAGCGGAACACGCCCACGCGCTCGAAGCGACAATCGGAAAGAAAGCCCAGCAGCTCCTCGAAGTCGTCCTCGGTCTCGCCCGGAAAGCCGACGATGAACGACGACCGCAGCACGACGCCGGGCACACGGTCGCGGACCCGCGCCACCAGCTCGCGCAGCCGCCCGCCGGCGCCGGCGCTGCCCCGGCGCATGGCACGCAGCATCCGGTCACTGCCGTGCTGCAGGGGCATGTCGAGATAGGAGCAGACGCGCTCCTCGCGCGCGATCAGGCGCAGCAGGTCGTCGGTCACGTGCTGCGGGTACATGTAGAGCAGGCGGAACCAGTCGATGCCGTCGACCTCGAGCAGCGCCTCGAGGAGACGCGTCAAGCTCGCACCGTCGTCGCGGTCGCTGCCGTAGCTGGTCAGGTCCTGGGCAATGAGGCTCAGCTCGCGAACGCCCGAACCGGCAAGACGGCGTGCCTCCTCGACCAGCGACGCGATACCGCGGCTCTCCTGACGCCCGCGGATCTTCGGGATGATGCAGAACGAGCAGGTTCGGTTGCAGCCCTCTGCGATCTTCAGGAACGAGGTGTAGAACGGTGTCGCCTGAATGCGCGGTGCGTCGGCAGCGGGCAGGACGTGCTGCGCGCCGACGTACGTCGGCCGCGGCGCGTCGGCGACCAGCAGCTTCGGCAGCGCCATGAAATCGCCGGTGCCGACGAAGATGTCGACCTCTGGCATGCTCTCGCGCAGCACCGTGCCGTAGCGCTCGGCGAGGCACCCGGTGACGATCAGGCGGCTCGCCCTGCCCTCCTGCTTGTAGCGCGAGAGGTCGAGGATCGCGTCGATGGATTCTTCCTTCGCCTCGTCGATGAAGCTGCAAGTGTTGACCACCAGCACGTCTGCCTGGGCCGGGTCGTAGACCAGCTCGTGTCCTTCGCGGACCAGCAGCCCCTGCATCACCTCGCCGTCGACCAGGTTCTTCGGGCACCCGAGCGACAGAAAGTGGACCTTCTTCGTCACGCCCTCAGTCACGCATGTTCACGAACTGCAGCGGGCGGCGGAAGTCCGCCGCGCGCAGCGCCTGGATGACTTCCTGGAGCTCGTCGCGCTTCTTGCCGGTCACGCGCACCTGATCGTCCTGGACCTGGGCCTGGACCTTGACCTTGGTCTCCTTGATCAGCTTGACGACCTCGCGCGCCGCGTCGGTGTCGAGCCCCTGGTGGATGGTGATGAGCTGGCGCGCCAGGCTCCCGCCAGCCGCCTCGATCTTGCCGTACTCGAGCGACTTCAAGTTGATGTTGCGCTTGACTAACTTCGACTGCAGGATGTCGACCACGGCCTTCACCTTGAAGTCGTTGTCGGAGGTGATCTTGACGACGTTCTTCTCCTGCTCGATCTCGGTCTTCGAGCCCTTGAAGTCATAGCGCTGCTCGACCTCCTTGCGGGTCTGCTGCAGCGCGTTGCTGACTTCCTGCATGTCGACCTGCGACACCACGTCGAACGACGGCACGATTTCTCCTCGGTCGGTTTCTCGGTCGGCGGGCGCTCAGCGTGCCGACGGCGCCTCGATGACGTCCATGCCCGGCGGGCGCTCGAACATGAACAGGGCCTCGTCGACGCTCTCGTTGCGGCGCAGATCGCTCAAGGTCACACGCGTCGTGTTGCCGAGCGGATCGCGGATGATGGCGGCCGCGACGTCGTAGGTCGTCGGGTCGACCTCGAGGATCAGCGAGCCCAGCGAGCCCTCCTCCGCGATCAACGGCTCGAGCTGCAAGCGAAGCCGGCCGTCCTCGGCGGGCGAGAGCAAGGTCGCCCGGAAGTCGCGCTCGATACGCGCGACGCCGAGCAGGAAGGACACCGGTGTGCGCGACTCGAAGGCGTTCGCGAGCGGCGCCTTCAGCACTTGATTGTCCTCCGGCTGGACGATCCAGAGGGTCTCGCCGTCGGCGACGATCGTCTGCTTCTCCGGTGCCACGTACTCCCAGCGCATGCGCCCGGGTCGCCGGAACCAGACCTTGCCGTTGGACTTTAGGATCTGGCCGCCAGCCTCGATGCGCATCTCCTGGTTGAAATCGGCGGCGAAGTTCTGCGTCGCGTCGTAGCGCGCCTGCACGCTGTGCACGACTTCGGCCGAGGGCCCAGGCGCGCCCACGGCGAAAGCTGCCGGAACGGCGGCCGCCAGAAGCAGAAATACGCCGATATACGCCGAGAGCGTACCCGGCACGGCGATTCGCACGGGGATTTCTATTCCTGTTTGGGGGCGAGGACTTCCCGCGCCCCACGGTGATCGGCGGTGCTTACCACGCCCTCGCGCTCCATGCACTCGATCATCCGCGCGGCCCGGTTGTAGCCCACCTGGAGGCGGCGCTGCACGTACGAGATCGAGGCCTTGCCGGTCTCGGTCACGATGCGCACGGCGTCGTCGTACATGGTGTCGTACTCCTCCTCGCCGCTGCCCTCGCCCGCACCGTCGCCGCCCTCCTCCTCGTCCTGCAGCAGGTCCATCTGGTAGCGCTGCGGCTCCTGCTTGCGGACGAAGTCGGTGAGGTTCTTGATCTCCGCGTCGGTGATGTAGGCGCCGTGCAGGCGCTGCACCTTCGAGACGTCGGGCGGCATGAACAGCATGTCGCCGTTGCCGAGCAGGCGCTCCGCCCCGATGGCGTCGAGGATGGTGCGCGAGTTCACCGCGCCAGCGACCTTGAACGAGATGCGCGACGGGAAGTTCGCCTTGATGAGTCCGGTGATGACGTCGACCGACGGGCGCTGCGTCGCCACCACCAGGTGGATGCCGGCGGCGCGCGCCTTCTGCGCGAGCATGGTGATCGGGATCTCGCAGTCGCGCCGGGTCATGATCAGGTCGGCGAGCTCGTCGATGATCACCACGATGCGCGGCAGGTGCTGGTGCACGATCGCCGCCGGCCCGGGGGCGGCGGAATCCTCGTCCTCGTCGTCCTCGGGATCGTCCTCGGCGAGCTCGATCACGCCACGTTGCCCGGCCTCCTCGGCGATGACGCGATTGTAGCTCTCGAGGTTGCGCACGCCCTTGTCCTTCAGGACGCGGTAGCGGTCGTTCATCTCCTTGACGAGGTTGTTGAGCACCGTCACCGCGACGCGCGCCTCGGTGATCACCGGCACCAGCAGGTGCGGGATCTGCTCGTAGGTCGCGAGCTCGAGCATCTTCGGATCGACCAGCACCAGGCGCACGTCGCGCGGCGTGGCGCGCATCAGGATGCTCGCCAGCAGGCTGTTCAGGAACACCGACTTGCCGGTTCCGGTCGCGCCGGCGACCAGCAAGTGCGGCATGCGCGCCAGGTCGCCGACGACGGGATTGCCCTTGGTGTCCTTGCCGAGCGCGAGCGTCAGCACCGAGGGCGACTCGCGGAAGGCGTCGGAGTCGACGATCTCGCGGATCAGAACCTTCTCGCGCTGCTTGTTCGACACCTCGATGCCGACCACCGACTTGCCCGGGATCGGCGCCAGGATGCGCACGCTGAGCGCGCTCATCGCCATCGCGAGGTCGTCGGCGAGCGTGACGATGCGATTCACCTTGATGCCCGGCGCAGGCTCGAACTCGTAGGTCGTGATCACCGGACCAGGGTGGATCTCGCGCACCTTGCCCATGACCTCGAAGGTGCCGAGCTTGGTCTCGAGCACGCGCGAGCTGGCGATCAGCGCCTCGTGATCGACGACGGTCGGCTTGGCCGGCGGGTCCTCGAGGTGGGTCAGATCGGGCAGGCAGTACGAGCTCTCGCTCGAGAACGGCATCTCCACCTGACGGCGACGGCCGGTGCGGCCGGCCGGGGTCGGTGCCTTCGGCTGGACGACCACGGCGGGGCGCAGCTGCTCGGCATCGCGGCGCGACGGCGACTTGCCGCTGCCCGGGACCATGTGCGCCTCGCCCAGCAGGATGACGTTCTCGGATCGGCCGGGGTGATCACGCCTGCGCGCCACCCGCGCGCCGACCCAGCCGACGCCGCTCTTCGCAAGCGTCGCGCTCCCCTGCGCGCCGGCCTGGCCGAGGTCGCGCAGCGATTGACCGGTCGCGATCGCGAGCAGCACGACGAACGTCGCCAGCACGATGACCCAGGCGCCGGCGTCGCCGAAGCCCTCCACCAGCAGGATCCGCAGGAAGCCGCCGATGATGCCGCCGGCCTCCATCTCGCGCCAGGTACCCACCGCGAGCTGCGCCAGCGTCGCGCTCGCGAGCAGCGCGCCGACCGCGGCCGTGGTGCGGAGCGGCGAGATCCGCGGCTCCTTGCCCTGGAACACCAGCACGCCCCAGACGAGCAGGCCGAGCGGGATGACGTACGAAGCCAGGCCCAGCGTCTGGGCGAGGATCTCTGCCATCGCGGCACCGAGCGGGCCGACGATGCTGGCGCGCGCATCGGGTTGGTACGTCACGATCGCGAGCGCGACGATCACCCCGCCCACCGCGAGCCCGACCGCGCCGGCCTCGCGGCCCAGGGTGTGGAACGTCTCGCCCCGCCGGGCGACCTGCTGCCGCGCCATCTCCTCGCCCCCACCTCGAGCCCGGCGGCTTCGCTTGCGTGCCGTCCGGCCCTCCTCCCCGCCACCGCGCGGTGGCCCTCCCCTGCTACCGATCGAAAAGCGCCATGCCCGTCGGGCGGCCTACATCTCGAAGATGTGTGGCACGATCAACGGTCGCTTCCCGCGCGAGCGCGAGAAGTAGCGCTTGAGCACCCTGCGTACCTCGTCCTCGACCTCGAGCAGATCCGCTCGTGATTCCGGCGTGATCTCCCGCAGCTTGTCTAGCACCGCCGACTTGGCGTCGTCGAGGACTTCCGGACCCTCGTTCTCGCCGAGGACGCCGCGCGTGATCAGCTCCGGACCCGACGTGATCTCGCCGGTCTGCTGGTGGATCGCCACCACCGCGACCACGAAGCCGTCCTCGGACAGGTGACGGCGGTCGCGCAGCACCTCGAGCCCGATCTCGCTGTCGCCCGAACCGTCGACCAGGACGCGGCCCGCGACGACGCGTTCGCCCCGCTTCGGCCCGCTGTCGTCGAGCTCGAGCACGTCGCCGTCCTCGAGCAGGAAGCAGCGGTCGAGCGGCATCCCCATCCCGCCGGCGAGGCGGCGGTGCTCGTCGAGCATGCGGTACTCGCCGTGCACCGGGATGAAGTACTTCGGCTGCGTGAGCTTGATCATCGTGCGCAGCTCGTCCCGATACGCGTGTCCCGAGACGTGTACCTGCGCGCGCTCGCCGGAGTGCACGATCGCGCCGCGCTTCGCCAGGCGGTTGAGCAGCGCGTGCACGCTGCGCTCGTTGCCGGGGATCACGCGCGACGAGAGGATCACCGCGTCGCCGGGCTCGATCTTGAGCTGCTTGAACTGACCGTCCGACAGGCGCGCGAGCGCGGACGTCGGCTCGCCCTGCGAGCCCGAGATCAGCACCGTCACGTCGTGCGCGGGGATGCGGCAGGCTTCCTCGAGGGTCAACAAGCCGCCCTGCGGAAAGCGCAGGTAGCCGAGCTCTCCGGCGAGCCGCGTGGACTCCTCGAAGCCGCGGCCCGCGACCGCGATGCGGCGTCCGCACGCTTCGCTGGCGTCGATCACCTGCTGGATGCGGTGCAGGTGCGAGGCAAACGTGGTCACCAGCACGCGGCCTTCCGAGCCGCGGACCAGCTCGGTAATGTGCGGTCCGACGTCGCTCTCCGAGCCGCACTCGCCCTCGTGCTCGACGTTGGTCGAGTCCGACAGCAGGGCGAGCACGCCGCGCCGTCCCCACTCGGCGAGACGCTCGAGGTCGGCGACGCGCCCGTCGACCGGGCGCGGGTCGATCTTGAAGTCGCCGCTGTGCAGGATCGTGCCCTGCGGCGTGCCGATCGCGAGCGCGCAGGCGTCGACGATCGAGTGCGTCATGTGGATCGGCTCGATGGTGAACGGCCCGACGGCGAAGCTCGTCCCCGGGGTCGTGGTCTCGAGCGGCACGCTGATCCTGTTACGGCGCAGCTTCTCGGTCGCCAGCGCGACCGCCAGCCGCGGCCCGAACACCGGCACCGGCATCTCGCCCAGCAACCGCGGCAGAGCACCGATGTGGTCCTCGTGGCCGTGCGTCAGGACGACGGCTCGGAGCAGACCGGGACGCTCGCGCAGGTAGGTCACGTCCGGCAGCAGCAGGTCGATGCCGAGGCCGGGGCGCTCGGGGAACAGGACGCCGCAGTCGATTGCGATCGCCGCCCCCTCGGACTCGATCAGCATCATGTTGAGGCCGACCTCGCCGAGACCACCGAGCGGAATGATGCGTACTGGAGAGCTCATCACCGAACTCCCATCACGCGGAACGACGCACCACCCAGCAGAACCACCAGTCGCCGAGGCTACGGGCCGGCCTGGTGGAAGTCAACGTGGCACCTAAGGGGTACGGCTCTGGTACGGAAGTTGGAGGGCATCCAGCTTGACGTTGCTCCCGGCGCTCGGCGGGTGTAACGCGAACCCGATACGGCGGCGGTACGGTGCGAACGCCGCGACTTGTCTGTCAGGAGGACGCGCGATGTCTGTGAACAAGGCGATCATCGTCGGCCGGCTGGGTGGCGATCCCGAGCTGCGCTTCATCCCGAGCGGTCGGGCCGTGGCGAACTTCAACATCGCGACCGATTCCGTCTGGAAGGACCGCGAGGGCCAGCGCCAGAAGCAGACCGAGTGGCACAAGATCGTGGTCTGGGGTCCCCAGGCTGAAACCTGCTCGAAGTACCTGAGCAAGGGCCGCGAGGTCTACGTCGAGGGCGAGATCCGCACGCGCTCCTACGACGACAAGGAAGGCAACAAGCGCTACATCACCGAGATCGTCGCGCGGGACGTGCGCTTCCTCGGTGGCAACCAGGGCGGCGGCGGCGCCGCCGGTGGCGGCGCACGTGGCCGCGACGACGTCCCCGACATGGAGCCGATGGGTGGTGACTTCGGCCGCCCCGATCCGGGCGAGGACGACGTGCCCTTTTAGTTCAAGAAAGGGGGCGCCGCCCCCTTTCCTCCACGCGGCTAAGCCGCGCGGAGCCTCCTTTCCCCCGCTCGCTGGCGCTCGGCGCTCGCCTGCGGCTCGCGTGCACGAGGCGGTGGGGCGCGACCGCGGCCGGGCGCTCGCGGCGGCTTCTAGGAAGTCGGGAGTGTAATTTTGTAGACGCGGGCGACGTTGCCGGCGAGGATCTTGGTGCGCTCGGCGGGTGGGACGTCGGCGAGGTCGCGGGCGATCACGGCGCGTGAGTTGGGCCAGGTCGAGTCGCTGTGCGGGTAGTCCGACGCCCACAGGATCGACTCGATCCCGATCCGGTCGCGTGCCTCGATGCCGATGCGGTCCTCCTGGAAGGTTGCGCCCACCTGGCGGCGGAAGATCTCGCTCGGCGCATGCGTGAGCTCGAGACCGGCGACCTCGCGGTACTTGGCGGCGCCGTGGTCGAGGCGGGCGAGGAAGTGCGGCAGCCAGCCGATCTCGTTCTCGACCGAGACCACGCGCAGAGCGGGGTGGCGCTCGAGGACGCCGCCGAGGAGGAGCTGCGACAGCGCGCGCTGCACCGGCAGGATGGTCATCATGAACGCGACCGCGATGCTCTCGCCCGGCGCCGTGAGATCCTGCGTCGTGCCGAGGTGCAGCGACACCGGCGTCGCCGCTGCTGCGGCGGCGCGCCAGAAGGGATCGTACTCGGGCCGGGCATACGAATCGCCGAGCGGTGGCGCCGCCCACACCATGGCGCCGCGCAGGCCGAGCGCGACCGCGCGCTCGAGCTCACGCGTGGCGGCCGCGACGTCGAATAGCGAGATCAGCGCGACGCCGAACAGGCGCTCCGGGGCCGCCGCGCAGAAGGCGGCCAGCCAGTCGTTGTAGACGCGGAAGCACTCCGCCTGTAACGCCGCGTCGCGGACGCGAAACGCCTGCAACGCCACGCTCGGGTAGAGGATCTCCGCCGCGACGCCGTCGCGCGCCATGTCCGCGAGCCGCGCCCCCGGCTCGAAGCCACCCGCACGCACGGCCGGCTCGTCGGCCGCGAACGCGCGCGCCAGCTCCTCGGGCGAGAAGCCCGCGCTGCAGAAGGCCGACAACGGCGTCGGCAGCGCGTCCTCGCACACCACGAAGCTGCCCTTGCGGCCCGCCACCTCGCGCACCAGGCGTGGCACGCGCTCGCGGAAGCGTGCGTCGCAGCGCTCGGTCCAGAGCGTCAACGGCTCGACGACGTGCGAGTCGGCGGAGATCATCAGCTCCGGCATCGGCATCGGCGCGGATTGTGGACTCAAAGCTGGCCGTTGTCGACGAAGCTCGCGTAGCGCCCGTTACCGACCACGACGTGGTCCACGACCCGGACCCCGATCAACTCGCCCGCGGCGCGCAGGCGCGCGGTCAAGGCGACGTCCTCGGGCGAGGGGGTCGGATCGCCGCTCGGGTGATTGTGCACCAGGATCAACGACGCGGCTGCCTCGCGGATGGCCGCGCGGAACACCTCGCGCGGGTGGACCAGGCTGGCGGTCAAGGTCCCCTCGGACACCCGCAGCTCGCGCAGCATGCGGCCCTTGCCGTCGAGCATCACGACGTAGAAACGCTCCTGCTTGAGACCCGCCAGGCGGGCCCGGAAGTGCCGGAACACGTCTGCGCTGCCACCGACCTTCTCGCCCGTTGCCAGCTCGAGATGATCGGCGCGCCGGCCGAGCGCGATCGCGGCGCAGATCGCCGCGGCGTGCGCGCGCCCGATGCCGTCGATCCGGACGAGTTCCTGTGGCGTCGCGGCGGCCAGGTCGGTCAGGCGCGGATAGCGCGCGCGCAGCTTGTGGGCGAGCTCAAGCGCGCTCGCGCCGCGATGGCCGGTGCGCAGCAGGAGGATCAGCAGCTCGAGGTCGGAGAGCACCTCGATGCCACTGCGTTCGAGCCGCTCGCGCGGACGGTCGTCGCAGGCCATGTCCTGAAGCATGACCGCGCGAGCTGCGAACGTCGTGCCAGCGCGCAAGCGCCGAGGGCGGCGTGCGTTACGTCGCACGGCGCGCGTCGCGGCTCACCCCTGAGCGCAGCGCACCAGCAGTCCGGTCAGGTACTCCCCCTCCGGGTGCGCCGCCAGCACCGGGTGATCCGCCGGCGCACCGAGCTGCGCCAGGAGCTGGAGCCGCATCTGCGGCTGCGCCGAGGTCGCGACCGCGTGCAGGAAGAGGTCGCGCGACACGTGCGCCGAGCAGCTGAAGGTGGCGAGCAAGCCGCCGGGGCGCAGCGCGCGCAGCGCACGCCGGTTCAGGTCGCGGTACGCGCGCACCGCCTTGTCGCGATCGGCGCGATGGCGGGCGAACGGCGGCGGATCGAGCACCACGAGATCGAAGCGCTTCTCGTCGGAGACGTCGGCGAGCGAGGTCAGGACGTCGAACACGTCGCTCGACAGCCATTCGGCGCGCTCCTCCGCGAGTCCGTTCAGCGCCCAGTTCTCGCGCGCGATCTGCAGCGCCGGGCCCGAGGTCTCGACCGACACCACGCGCTTCGCCCCGCCGCGCGCGGCCGCGACCGCGAACGCGCCGGTGTAGGCGAAGCAGTTCAGCACGTCGAGGCCGCGCGAAAGGCTGCCGACCAGGGCGCGGCTGTTTCGCTGATCGACGTAGAAACCGGTCTTCTGGCCACCGCGGACGTCGACCAGGTAGCGCGCCTCGCCCTCGCGCACCTGGATCCGCTCGGGCGGTGGCGCGCCGGCCGCGGTGTCGACGCGGTCGGGCAGACCTTCCTCGCGGCGCGCACCGCCGGCACTGCGCTCGAAGATGCCTTCGGGGTCGACCACCTCCTGGAGTGCCGCGAGGATCGCGGGCCGCAGCCGCTCCGCCCCTGCGGTCAGGATCTGCAGGACGATGTAGCGGCCGTAGACATCCGCGATCACGCCGGGCAGCCAGTCGCCCTCGCCGTGCAGGAGACGGTAGACGGTGTTCTCGGTCGCGCCGGCTGATTCGCGCAGCGCGTAGGCGTCGGCGATGCGGCGGCGAACGAAATTCGCGTCGAGCGCGACCTCGTCGCGCGCCAGCAAGCGAACCGCGATCGAGCCGCGCGGGTTGTAGGTGCCGGTGCCGAGCACCTGCTCGGTCGCGCTGAGCACGCGGACGAAGGCCCCCGCGCCCGCCACGCCGTCGATGTCGGCGATGGCTCCGGAGAAGATCCACGGGTGCCCGGCGCGGGCCGGGCCGTCCTTGCCCGGCTTGAGCTTGACGGTGGCGTCGAACATGGTGCGGCTCCTTCAGTCCTTGCGGACCCAGTCGCCGCTGCGACCGCCGCTCTTCTTCGTCAGGCAGACGTCCTCGATCACCATGCCGCGATCGATCGCCTTGCACATGTCGTAGATGGTCAGCGCAGCGACCGTCACCGCGGTCAGCGCCTCCATCTCGATGCCGGTCCGCGCCACGATGCGCGCCTCCGCCTCGATGCCCACCCTGCCCTGCTTCCGGTCCACCGTCAGCTGGACGTCGACGAAGTCGAGCGGCAGCGGGTGGCAGAGCGGGATCAGCTCACCGGTGCGCTTCGCCGCCATCACGCCGGCGAGGCGGGCGGTCGCGAGCACGTCGCCCTTGGCGATCTGGTTCGCAGCGATGCGCTCGGCGGTCTCCGGCAGCATGCGCACCGCACCACGCGCGACGGCGACCCGCCTGGTCACCGCCTTGTCGCCGACGTCGACCATGCGCGCCCGACCACTGCCGTCGACGTGCGTCAGGCCCGGGGCGCTCTTGCGCTGACGCACTGCCATGCCGCGGCTCTAGCGGAGCGCCCCCGGACCGGCAAAGCTGTGCGGCAAATGATAAGCAGCGCGAACCATGCGTAAACGCTTCAGAGTCACCGTGAAAGCCGTCGACGCCGCGGGCGTCGAGACCGGGGTGGGCGAGCTCACCGTCGATGCGAAGGACCGCGACGAGGCCACCCGCAAGGTCCTGCAGCAGCTCTGGACGCCGGAGCTCGAGGCCACGGGCAAGAAGCCCGCGACCCACACCGCACGGGTGTCCGGCGAGGGCGGCTGAGGAGAGCAGGCGCGAGTCGATCCGACGCCCGCCGGTACCGGAATTGACCGCACCGGGCGTGGCCCCTAACGTGGGCTGCATGCCGGCGTCGCGCAGCGATTACTACGCGGTCGAAGACCTCCTGAGCTCCGAAGAGCGCGCCGTGCGCGACACCGTGCGGCGTTTCGTCGACGACGAGTACCTGCCGCTCGCGCGCCAGCACTTCGCCGACGCGACCTTCCCGACCGAGCTGACGCCGCGCCTCGCCGAGCTCGGCTGCTTCGGTCCGACGGTGCCGACCGAGTACGGTGGCGCCGGGCTCAACAGCGTCGCCTACGGCGTGATGACGCAGGAGCTCGAGCGTGGCGACTCCGGGCTGCGCTCGTTCGCGAGCGTGCAGTCCTCGCTGGTCATGTACCCGATCCTGACCTTCGGCTCCGACGCACAGAAGCGGCACTGGCTGCCGCGGCTGGCAAGCGGTCAGGCGATCGGCTGCTTCGGCCTCACCGAGCCGGACTTCGGCTCGAACCCGGGTGGCATGATCACGCGTGCCCGGCGTGCCGACGGCGGCTTCGTGCTCGACGGCACCAAGCGCTGGATCACCAACGGCAGCATCGCCGACGTCGCGATCGTGTGGGCGAAGCTACGCACGGACGACAAGGACCCGGCGAGCGAGGTGATCCGCGGCTTCCTGGTCGAGAAGGAGCGCGCCGGTCTCACGCGGCCCCTGATGCACGGCAAGTGGAGCCTGCGCGCGTCGATCACCTCCGAGCTGATCCTCGAGGACTGCTTCATCCCGGAGGAGAACCTGCTGCCCGGCACGGGCGGGCTCAAGTCGCCGCTGATGTGCTTGACACAGGCGCGCTACGGCATCGCCTGGGGTGCCATCGGCGCCGCGATCGCCTGCTACGAGAGCGCGCTCGACTATGCCAAGTCGCGCGTCGTCTTCCAGCGTCCGATCGGCGGCTACCAGCTCGTGCAGGCGAAGCTGGTCGGCATGCTGTCCGAGATCACGAAGGCGCAGCTGCTGTGCTGGCGGCTCGGACGCCTCAAGGACGCGGGCGAGATGCGTCCCGAGCAGGTGTCGCTGGCGAAGATGAACAACGTCTCGGAGGCGCTGAAGATCGCCCGCGTCGCACGCGACATCCTCGGTGCGAACGGCATCACCGACGAGTACCCGATCATCCGGCACATGCTGAACCTCGAGACCGTCAACACGTACGAAGGCACCGAGGACGTGCACCGGCTGACGCTCGGCCGGGACATCACGGGGCTGTCGGCCTTCGAGTGAGCTCGAGCGGCGCCGCGGTGCTGGTCTTCGACCTGGCGCGACGGTCGCCAACGGGAATCTCGCAGCAGTCAGCGGGGAAGTGGGTGAGCTGATGCGGGTCCTGGTCACCTCGACTCCGGGCTTCGGGCATGTGCACCCGCTGGTGCCGCTCGCCGAGGCCTTGGCTCTCGCCGGCCACGACGTGACATGGGCCACCGCCGCGGCGTCGTGTGAGCGCCTGTCGCGACTGGGGTTCCGCACCGCTGCGGCCGGCATCGACAGCGAGCAGCGGAGACGGCGCCTGCGCGCCGGGTGGCCGCACGTCTTTCAGCTTCCGGGTCGCGAGCGCCGTCGCGTGCTGTTCCCCGCGCTCTTCGCATCGATCGCCGCTCCCGTCATGCTCGCGGAGCTTCGGCCGGTGATGGACTCCGTGCGTCCCGATCTCGTGGTGCACGAGACTGCCGAGTTCGCCGCTGCGCCACTCGCCGCCGCGCGCGGGATTCCGCACGTCACGGTGGGCTTCGGCGGCCTGCTCTCGCCCGCGCTCCTGACGGCCACGCAGGAGGCGCTCGCCGAGCTGTGGGCGACGGAGGGGCTCGAGCCGTCACCGGCCGGAGGTCTGTACGATCACCTCTATCTGCACCCGTTCCCCGAGTCCCTGGGCGCGATGCCGAAGGATGTGCGCATCCAGCGCATGCGTCCGCTCGGCTTCGATGGCGCCCAGGCCGACGAATCTCCCGCGTGGCTGTCCTCACTCGGCCGCGACCGGCCGCTCGTCTATGCCACCTTCGGTACCGAGCTCGGAGCGATGGCACCTTGGGCCGCGGTGATCGAAGCGCTGTCGGGCCTGGACGTCGACGCGCTCCTCACCGTGGGCGGAGCAGTCGATCCCGCGGCGCTCGGGGCGGCCCCGCCGAACGTCAGGATCGAGCGCTACGTGCCGCAACGCTCGGTTCTCGCGGTGGCATCAGCCCTCGTCTCGCACGCCGGGTCGGGGGCGGTGCTCGGAGCTGCCCTGCACCGAAGGCCCCAGGTCTGCATGCCGCTGAACGCCGATCAGTTCGACAACGCGGATGCAGTCGCGGCTGCCGGTGTTGGCCTGGTGTTCGAGCCGGAGCAGGCCGTGGCGTGCGCGATCGCGCACGCCACCACGCGCGTGCTGGGCGAGCCTGCGTTCCGCGACGCGGCGGAGCGGATCGCGGGCGAGCTGATGGCGATGCCGACTCCGGCCGCGCACGTGGCTACGCTCGAAGCGCTGCAAGGGGTACGCGGCCAGCAATCGCATTCGCGTCCCTAGCGCGCATCGATTCAAGGAGGGGGTGCACGAGGTGGCTGCGGTGCGGCGGAAACGAATGGACGAAGGGCGCCCCATGGCGCCCGGCACGCGCACCGCGACGGCCGTCGCGATCGCGCTCTGCCTGCTGCTGACCACGCCGCGCGGCGCGGACGCCCAGGACGACGATCCGCCGATCCGCGCCAGCTACCGCGGCTGGGACTACCTGGTCGAGAAGCTGGTCGCCGACGGCGTCGATCGGCGCCACGTGCGCCGCGTCTTCACCGATCCGCGCGTCGAGCCGTTCACCGGGCTCGAGTTCGGGCTGCGCCCGCGCGAGCCGAGCTCCATGTACCGCGGCTTCACCAAGCCGGCGAGCATCGCGCTGGCGCGGCGCTGCAAGGCGTCGCACGAGGACGCGCTCGCTGCCGCAGAGCGCGCACACGGCGTGCCGGCGAGCGTGGTCGCAGCGATCATCCACATCGAATCGGGCTGCGGCCGCAACACCGGCTCGGAGGTGGTCCTGTATCGTCTGGCGCGGCTCGCGATGGCGAACGAGCCGGCCAACCTGCGCGACAACATCGAACGCCACAGCGCGGGCGCCGACGACCCGGAGATCGAGCAGCGCACGCGCGAGCGCGGGCAGTATCTCGAGGACACCTTCTACCCCGAGGTGCTGGCGACGTTTCAGATCTCCGACCGGCTCGACATGGACCCGCTCGGGCTGCGCGGCTCGGGGTCGGGCGCGTTCGGCATGCCGCAGTTCCTGCCGCGCAGCTACCTGAGCTACGGCTCGGACGGCAACGGCGACGGTCGCGTCAGCCTCTACGACGCCGACGACGCCATCTTCTCGTGCGCGAACTACCTGGCTGCGCACGGCTGGAAGCCCGGGCTGTCGCGGGCGGAGCGCCGGCGCGTGATCTGGCACTACAACCGCTCCGACTCCTACATCGACGCGGTACTCGGCCTCGCGGACCGCCTCGACGGCACGGCAGTGGTCGAGAGCGCACCCCGCAAAGCGTCCGCGAGCAAGAAGAAGCCGGCGCCGGCGAAGCGCAAGCGCAGCACCAAAGCCGCAAATTGACAGGGTTCCGGGGGACGACTATCGAAAGCGGGTTCCCATCCCCACTCCCCAACGAGAGGACGACGCAGCATGACCGAGCGCAAGGCCACCAACATCGTCTGGCATGCGGGCCACGTGACCCGCGCCGACCGCGAGAACCTCAACGGCCACAAGGGCTTCACCCTCTGGTTCACCGGCCTGTCGGGCTCGGGCAAGTCGACCATCGCCGTGGCGGTCGAGAAGGCGCTGTGCGAGCGCGGAGTGAAGACCTACATCCTCGACGGCGACAACGTCCGGCACGGCCTGAACAGCAACCTCGGCTTCTCGCCCGAGGACCGCACCGAGAACATCCGCCGCATCGGCGAGGTCTCGAAGCTGTTCAACGACGCCGGACTGGTCGCGCTGACGGCCTTCATCTCGCCCTACCGCGACGATCGCGACAAGGTGCGCGCCCTGATGGCGGCCGGCGACTTCCTCGAGGTGTTCGTCGACTGCCCGGTCGAGGAGTGCGAGAAGCGCGACGTGAAGGGGCTGTACGCGAAGGCGCGCGCCGGACAGATCAAGGAGTTCACCGGGATCTCGGCACCCTACGAGGAGCCGGCCAAGGCCGAGCTGGTGCTGCGCACCGCCGAGCTCAGCGAGCAGCAGAGCACGGACAAGGTGATCGCCTACCTGCAGGACAAGGGCTACATCCCGCGCGCTTGAGCGGGACACGAGAAAGCGACGCGCGGCCCCCGCGGCGAATTGCGCACGGGGGATGACACCGTGATCGACATTGCCAGCATCGGCGAGGACGTGCCGCTCCTCGAAGGGATCCGCACCGCGTGCGCGATCCGGCGCTTGAAGCCGGATCCCGTGCCGGTGGCGCTGATCCGCAAGGTCTGCGAGGCCGGCACGTTCGCGCCGAGCGGCGGCAACCGGCAACCGTGGTGCTTCGTGGCGGTGACCGACGCGGAGAGGCGGGCGTGGTTCGCCGAGCGTTACCGCGTGGTGTTCCGGCCCTACATCCAGCCGGCGATCGAGGCATCGAAGAGCCCCGACTTCCCGGTACGAAAGCGCAAGATCCTGACCGGCGGCGTGCACCTCGCCGAGCACCTGCACGAGGCGCCGGTGCACCTCTTCGTCGCCGGGTGGACGCGGCGCGGCCAGCCGCAGCCGCAGGGCCTCTTCCCCGCCATCCAGAACGTCCTGCTCGCGTGCCGCGCGGTCGGGCTCGGGGCATCGCTGACCAACATCCACCTGACCTTCCGCGCGGAGGTCGACCGCTGGCTCGGCCTGCCCGAGAATCGCCCGAGCATCGCGATGCTGCCGATCGGCTGGCCGGCCGTGCCCTACCGGAAGCCGGTTCGCAGAAGCATCGACGAGTGCCTGTCCTTCGATCGCTACCGGGAGCCGCCGCCGGGCGAGACAGATTGACGGGCATGCTTGGATCAAGCCGAGCACGTCGCTAAGGAGAGAATTTCGCAATGGAGCACCATTACAAGGTCGTGATCCTCGGCTCCGGCCCGGCCGGGCTGACCGCCGCGCTGTACGCCGCACGCGCCAACCTCTCGCCGGTGGTGATCGACGGCGGCCAGCCGGGCGGCCAGCTCACCATCACGACCGAGGTCGAGAACTACCCCGGCTTCCCGGACGGCATCCAGGGCCCCGAGATCGTCGAGCTGTTCCGCCAGCAGGCCGAGCGCTTCGGCACGACCTACGTCGCGGCCGAGGTGACCGAGGTCGCGCTCGGCAAGCGGCCGTTCGAGCTCGAGCTGAGCTCGGGCCAGCACATCCTCGCCGACACGCTGATCATCTCGACCGGTGCGTCGGCGAAGCTGCTTGGCATCCCGTCGGAATCGCGCCTCATGGGCTACGGCGTGTCGGCTTGCGCCACCTGCGACGGCTTCTTCTTCCGCGACAAGCGCGTGATGGTGGTCGGCGGCGGCGACACCGCGATGGAGGAGGCGACCTACCTCACCCGCTTCGCGAGCAGCGTCACCGTCGTGCACCGGCGCGACCATCTGCGCGCGTCGAAGATCATGCAAGACCGAGCGGAGAAGAACCCGAAGATCGACTTCGTCTGGGACAGCGTGATCGACGAGATCCACGGCGCCAAGGAGACCGGCGTCGACGCGGTCACCCTGCACAACGTGAAGACCGGCGAGAAGAGCCGCGTCGAGACCGACGGCGTCTTCATGGCGATCGGCCACGAGCCCAACACACAGCTCTTCCGCGGCACGATCGACATGGACGAGCGCGGCTACATCGTCACCCAGCCGCGCACTACAGAGACCAACGTGCCCGGCGTGTTCGCCTGCGGCGACGTGCAGGATCCGAGCTACCGTCAAGCGATCACGGCGGCCGGAACGGGCTGCATGTCGGCGATCGACGCCGAGCGCTTCCTCGAGGCGCAGGGGCACTGATTTCAACGAGGGGACTGTCGCAACGAGGGGACCCGTCCCCTCGCCCCTTCGGGCTAAGCCCGCCGGGGCCCCACTCCCCTGCTCGCTGCGCTCGGCCTCGCGCTCCGCCGCCGTAGTAGCGGTTGTAGCCACCGTAGGCCGTCGCCCCGTTAGCAGTCCCTTCCCTTTACTTCTTGCGCTTGGCGGGCGTGCCCGCCGCGTCCTTCATCTCCTGCAGGACCTCGACAGGGGGCTTCGGGTCCGGTCGCGGGAACTGGATCTTCTCGGCCGCAGCGGCCTTGGCCGACGTGAAGGCGTCCGCGTCGACCTCGCCGTCGGGCCTCATCAGGTCGCTGCCGATCTGCATCGCCTTGGACTGAAGGTAGCGCTGCGTGTCGTCGTGCGGCGTGAGCGCCCGGATGCCGCCATCGATGGCCTCCGCGCCGGCTTCCATGCCGGGCGCGTCAAGCTTGCCGGCGGTCGCACCCTCCGCTGGCCACGTCAGCTCGATGCGCGCGGCCATCGCTCGCCGCAGGCGATCGCGCGCGTCCGCGGCCTCCGGCCCGTAGCTCGCCAGCGTGCGGTCGAGCAGGACGTGACGATCGTGATCAGGAGCGTCGTCTACCGGCGCGCGACGAAGCGATCGCGGAAGGATCTGCGCAGATCGACCGGCATCGGGTTCAGCGACCGGAGGCGGCCGCCGCCTCGATCGACCCGGCGATGTCCGCGCTCATCTGGGCGAGCGCGCGGCTGTGCGCACCCGCGAGCGCGTCGAACCCTTTGCCCTGCACGGCCTCGCGCGCGACCGTGCGCCCCGACCGCGTCACGCCGCTCGCAGTCGTGTGCACGACCCAGACCGCATCGAGGAGAGCTGCGTCACCCTGGATCGAGTCGAATCGCTGCACGTCGATCGTCACACGGTACGCGGGATCGAAGTTGGCGAGCGGTGCCGTGGCCACGCGCGGGGTTCCGAGCAGGGTCGCGAGGTCGACGGCGACGGTGCGCGCGATGGCGTCCTCGAGCGGCGACGCCCAGCGGTTGAACTCGTCGAGCGTCACCTGGTTCGGCGCGCTCTGCACGACGAACTCCGGCCGGTCCACCGACGCCGGCACGGCAACCGGGCCGACGATGACGCCGTAGCTCGCGGACTCGGAGCCGTCCGCGATCGCCGTCGCCTCGAGGGTGTAGAAGCGCGCCGGGGCCGAGGCACAGCCGGCCGCCGCGAGGGCGGCGAGCGCGAGCGCAAGGACGTGTTTGGTGCCGATCGCCATCACTTTGCATCCCCTGTCTTGCCACGGATGAGCGCCTCGGGATGGCGCTCGAGATAGTCGGTCAGCACGCGCAGCCCGCGCGCCGCCCGGCTCACCTCCTGCAACGTGCTGCCGAGCTCCGCGCCGAGCACGGAGTTCGGCTTGATGAGCTTGTCGGCGTTGTCGAGCGTGCCGCGTGCGCTCGCCAATGTCCGGTCGAGCTCGACGATGGTCTTGCGCAGATCATCGCCGATCTCCTTGATCGGCACCTGGTCGAGCTTCTTGATGATGTTGACGACGCTGGCTTCGAGCGCCTCGAGCTGGCCCGGGGTGGTCGGTAGCTGGACCGGCTTCTTCGACCAGTCCACCGTCGCTGGCGCAACGTCGTCGAACAGATCGATCGCGACGTAGAGCGCACCGGTCAGCAGGTTGCCGGAGCGCAGCTGTGCACGACCGCCGTGCGCCACCAGGCTGTCCATGAACTTTCTGCGGATGGTGTCGAGATCCTCGCCGGGGGCGAGATCGAGCACCTTGACACCCAGCCCTTCTGCGTCGAGGTGGATCGTCACCGGCACCGAGAACTCGAACGTCTTGGCGTCGACCTGTGCGGAAACGTCGACCACCTCACCGATCGAGATCCCCTGGAACTCCACCGGCGCGCCGGCCACGAGCCCCCGGACCGACTCCTTGAACACCAGCAGATAGGTCTGCGGATCGCGCGCGGGGAGCTGGAACGCCTTGCTCCGGTCGCCGAACAGGGTGAAGACCGCGTCCGCCTCGGCGGGCGGCAGCACGGGACCGTCGGCCGGCGTCTCGAACGCAATCCCCCCGACGAGGATCGACAGCAGCGACTGGGTCTGCACCGTCAAGCCGCTCGCCGACAGCGACACGTCGATGCCGCTCGCCTGCCAGAAGCGCGTGTTCGTGGTGACGTACTGGTCGTACGGGGCCCGCACGAACACCTTGATGCTCAGCGACTTGCCGTCCGCGTCGAGCGCGTACGACGCGACCTGGCCCACCTGCAGCCGGCGAAAGTAGATCGGCGTACCGTTGTCGAGCGAGCCCAGCTCCGGCGACTCGAGGACGAAGAAGCGTCCGGCGACGTCGCCGGTCACGACGGGCGGATCGTCGAGCGCGACGAACTCGCGCTTCTTGTTCTTCGACGCGCCGATCTCCATGCCGATGTACGACCCCGAGATCAGGGTGCCCAGACCGGTCACGCTGGCGCCCGAGATGCGCGGCCGCACCACCCAGAACGTCGTCCCATCGACCAGGAAGTCCTCCGTCTTGGGCGCCATCTGGGCGGTGGCGATCACCCTCTGGTGATCGCCCGAGAGCCTGATCGTGGTCAGGGTGCCGATGTCGACGCCGTTGTAGTGGATCTTGGTCTTGCCGGCTTCGAGCCCCTCGGCCGTGTTGAGCACGATCGTGATCGCCGGGCCCTCGTTCATGATCCGGGTGACGGCGACCCACGCGCCGACCAGCGCCGCGACGATGGGTACGAACCAGACCAGGGACAGTCGCGTCTTCCGCCGCGACACCCTCCTGGATTCAGGAACGGGCGGGAGCGTGTCGCCGTCAGGCATGTCGAACCTCTCTCGAGCTCGTGGAATCCCAGATGAGCCGCGGGTCGAAGGACTCGACGGCGAGCATCGTCAGCACGACGACCGCGGCGAAGAAGAACAGGCCTGGCGCGGGTGCGATCGACATCAGCGGCGGGAGCTGCACCAGGGCCGCGGTGAAGGCGTCGACGAAGACGTCCACCATCGACCAGCGCCCGATGAACTCGACTGCCCGGTAGAGCCGGATGCGCTGCTCGTTGCTCTGCACCGACCGTCGTTGCACGGTGACGAGCAGGTAGCCGAGGGCGAGGATCTTGGCGCTCGGGATCATGATGCTGGCGATCAGCACCAGGATCGAGAGCGGCCAGCCGGTCGGCGACCAGAGCAGGACCACGCCCTGCATGATGGTGTCGGAGTCGGCACCGACCGGCGTGGTCGTCGTCAGCACCGGGAGGATGTTCGCCGGCACGTAGCAGATCGCCGCCGCGATCAGCAGCGCCCAGGTCCGCTGCAGGCTGCCGGGCTTGCGGAAGTGGAGCTCCTCGTCGCAGCGCGGGCAGCGGCCCTCGTCCTTGCCCGGCGCCGGGCGCGACAGCAGCCCGCAGGTCTCGCAGCTCTGCAAGCCGTTCAGCATCGCGGTCGGTACGACGGCGCTCACGACGTCGCTCCGAGCGCTGCGCGCGCGCCGGCGGCGTCACGCGCACCCTCCTCCGCCCACGCCACCCGTGCCCACACCTCGCGCGCGTCGAAGCTCGATTGCATCGCGGCCAGCAGCAGCACCAGCGCACCGAGCGCGTACAGCGCCGTGCCCGGGATCACGGTCGCGAGCTCCGCGATCTTGACCAGCGACACCATCACGCCGATCAGCATGACCTCGATCATGCTCCAGGTACGCGTGGTCGGATGGTGGCGTAGCAGCGTGCCCACCCAGCGCGCCGGCCGCGCGCGACGCGCGCCGATCACGATCGCCAGCATGAACCCGATCTGCAGCGCCGGCGCGACCACGGCGGTGAACAGCACCAGCACCGCGACGGTCTCCTGCCCGTCCAGCCAGAGCTGCGCGGCGCCGCCGAAGACCGTGGTCTCCGCCCGGCGGCCGACGACCTCGAGGCCGAGCATCGGCGTGCAGTTCGCGATCACATAGAGCAGTGCTGCCGCCAGGGCCAGGGCGAGGGTGCGGTTGAGTGGATCCGGGCGATGTCGCCAGAGCTCTTTGTCGCACCGCGGGCAGCGGGCCGAAGCACCCGGCGCGATCTCCGGGAGGCGCTGCAGCAGATCGCAGTGCGGGCAGGCGATCAGCGACGCGTCGGCGATGGCGCGGTTGTACACCTCGCTAACAACCGCGATTTGCCGACCCTGTGCAATCGCAAGCACGGCTGCGCGCCGCGGACCGGCCACCTGCGCCAGGCATCTGCGTGAACTCAGCGGGCACGATTTCTCCGGCGGTTTGCAGATCCGGTCGATCGCTTCGCTCGACCTCGCGGTGCGCGCGCTAGAACTCGAACCCGAGGCCGATGGCAGGGCCGCGCAGGTCGAGTGCAACCCGGTTCGCGTCGGGTTCGCTGCCCGACTCGTAGTCGAAGTCCAACGCCTTGTAGACTGCGTACAAGGAGGCCTTCGCTAAGACGCTGAACATCGGCGACGGTCCGGAGCTGAGCGGCAACCTCGACTCGCTGTCGCTCTCGCTCGGTGTCCGGGCCTACCTCTTCGATTTTTGACGGGAGACTCCGCCCCCCTCTGCTAGCGGTGCGCGAGCTGCGAGCGGAACAGCCAGATGCCCGTGAGCAGCATCGGTAGCCCCAGCAGCACGAGGATACCGGCGGTGGGCGCAATCGCAGCAAGACCGCGATCGCGCAACACCAGGTCGGTCATGCCGCGCATCGCCCAGGTCGGGAAGGAGAACGTCGCGATGGCACGCATCCACTCGGGCTCGATGTGCAGGGGCCACCAGAGCCCGGCGATGGCCGACAGCGGCAGCACCAGCGCCAGCGACAGCGGCAGCACCTGCTGGTCGCTGCGACCGAGCCCGGCCGCCAGCGCACCGAGCGCCACCGATGCGAACACGGTGGCCATCACCATGGTCAGCAGTGCGAGGCTCGAGGAGCCCAGCGAGACACCGAACACCAGCTTGCCCCACAGCAACAAGACCAGCATCTGGACCGAGCCGATCACGAAGCGCGCCGCCAGCTTGGCGAGGACGATCCGCCCGAAGCCGACCGGAGCGACCAGCAGGCGGGCCAACGTCCCCGAGCGCGCTTCCTGGTGCAACGACGCGGACGTTCCATAGACCACCGCGAGCAGGGTGAACATGATGGTGAAGCCCGGAACGTTCTGCTCGTGCGATTTGCGCGCCAGCAGCTCGCCGGTGAGATTCTGCTCGACGAACGTCAGGCGCTCCGCGCCAATCGGGTCCGCCAGCTCCGCCGCCTCGCGATCCATGAGCAGCAGCGCGACCTTCACCCGGCCGAGCCCGACCGGCTCGGCCGGATCGGTGAGCAGCAGGATGTCGCTCGAACGGCCCTGCAGATAGCGCTTGCTGAGACCGGCGGGGAAGACGATCGCCGCGGCGGCGCGGCCGCGATCGCGCACCATGGCCTCCGCCTCGTCGCGGCTCATCTCGACGGCGTCGGCGCGGTCGGCGAGCAGCTTGATGAAGGCGCGCGCGACGGGCCCCTGATCCTCGTTCACAACCGGCAGCAGGACGCGTGGCAGCACGCTGCCCTGGTAGCGCGCCGCGGTGATCAGCGTGATGACGAGGATCGGCCCGACCAGCAACCAGAGCACGGCACCGCGGTCGCGTAGCAGGAGACGGATCTCGTTCAGGAAGACGACGTACACGGTCTTCGCGCGCGCGGTCCATGCGTGTCGAGTTCAAGAGGGGGACTCTGTCCCCCTCTTCCACGCGGCGAAGCCGCGCGGAACCTTCCCCCCCGGCTCGCTGGCGCTCGGCCGCGCGCTGCGCGCGCGGGGTTCCGAGTCTCGAGCCGACCTTCTGCCTCACAGGCAGAAGCGGCGCGCGTACGCTCCATAGCGCTCGTTCTCCTCTCCCGCATCGAGCCCGAATTCCTCGAGCGAGTACCGGTGGCGCCCGCTCTTGTCCTTCGGGTTGCGGCCCAGGAACTCGCGCATGCGGCGTTCCGCCTCGGCGGTGAGCTCGATGTCGAAGCTCGCGTAGATCTGCCGCACGACCCCGAGCGGATCGCGCATCAGGTCCGCGTAGAGCACGTCGACGACCTGCCGCGACGGCACGCGGCCGGTATCGCGCGCGCGCAGCGCGCGCCAGAGACCTTCCGACCAGCGCCGCGTCATCTCGGCGCCGACCGCGAACGGATCGACATCCTCGCTGAAGGTGCCGCGCAGCACCGCTGTGAGACTCGCCAGCGATCCCACCACCTCGAGCGGCGCGCGATGCGTGAGCACGATCCCGGCATCGGGATAGGTGTCGATCAGCGCCTCGAGGCCGAACAGGTGCGCGGGCGCCTTGAGCACCCAGCGCCCGGCCGGCCAGCGCCACTGGAGATGCTGCAGAAATCGCCGGTGCCACGCGTAGCAGCCGCGCAGGTCCTGCTGCTCGAGCCAGCTCTCGTAGGACGGCACGTCGTACATGGTCTGGAACTGGAAGCTCACGAAGGCGTGGCTGGTGATGACCAGGCATTCCTCGGGCAGCTCCGCTCCCGTCGGGTGGATCTTGCGGAACTCCGGTGACAGCCGGTGGAACCAGCGGATCTGCCGCTCCGCGATCGCGCTGCGACGATCTCGTCGCGGACCGGCCGGGCGCGGCGGCGGCGACGGAAACATCATCTCCCAGGTGAGCGGCGCGCGGCTGCCCGGGTCCTGCGCCAGGAGGCCGTGCAGCAGCGTCGTGCCCGTGCGCGGCAGACCGGTCACGAAGATCGGGCGGCGGATCGCGCCGCTGGTGATCTCGGGATGACGTCGCGCGTCCTCCACCATCTTCAGGCGGTTCGACAGCAGCCGCAGGATGTCCTGACGAGCAGCGATGCGGCCGATCAGGTTCAGCCGCGCCTCGGTGTCGAGCGAGCGGACGACCAGCGCGAGCGGCTCGCGAAACGCTCCGTCGCCGAAGTCCTCGAGCCCGGTCCGACGGCACGCGGCCGCGGCGAGCTGTTGCGCGTCCAGCCGCACCAGGGAAACACCGGTGCGCTGGATCGTCCGTCCACCGCTGTTGAGGGCCCGCACGAACGCGGGCTTCGCGCTTCGAGCAGGAGTCATGAGACGCGTTCCCTCACCGCTTCTATTTCAATCCCATGGGCGCGTTGCGCCAGGGCAGGTAGCGTAGCCGTGCTTTGCCACGCAACGAGCCCGGGCACGCCCAGGAGCAGCTCGCGCGCCCGTTTGGCCAGGGACAGCGCGAGACAGGTTTCCGGTCCGAGCCCCAGCACCGATCCCAGCACGATGAACCCGCCCTCCTGGACACCGAGCGCCCCCGGGATCGCGAACGCCGCGGCCCGGGCCGCCTGACCCAGGCTTTCGAGCAGCACGGCGGTCGCGAGGTCCACCGGGTGACCGAGGAAGTAGAGCGCGAGCCACACCTCGCCCGTACCGACGATCCAGCTCGCCGCGTGCCAACCGGCGGCCGTGAGCAGGCGGCGCCGCCGGCGATAGAGCGCCGCGACGTTGGCATCGAGCGCGTCCGCGTCGAGCGCGAGCGTGCCGCCGCCGAGCTGACGACCGAGGCGAGCGGCCAGTCGCGCCCCGATACCGAACACTCCGGATCGCTGCGCGATCAGGAACCCCGCCGCGAGCAGAGCCATCAACCCGGCGCCGAGCAGGACGGGCACCAGCAGGCGTTGGCCACCGATCCGGGGCACCAGCAGGACGACGCCAACGAGGGTGAAGAAGAGCTGCGAGAGCATGACGAGGGTGACGTCCGCGACCACGCTCGCACCCGCGAGCGGCCCCGACACCCCCGCCTGGGTGAGAAGCTGCGCCTTCACGACGTTGCCACCGATCTGCATGACCGGCAGCAGGCCGTTGACCGACTCGCCGATCCAGCGTGCGCGAACGAACACGCGCAGCGGCGGACGCTCGCCCGGCGCCAGCAGGCTGCGCCAGCCCATCGCATCACCAACCAGCGGCAACAGGTGGAAGAGCGCCACCACGACGAGACCCCAGCCGGCGACGGCCAGGGCCGCACCGAGCTCGGCGACGCCGTGGTAGACGACCAGCGCCGTGAACACTGCGATCCCGACGGCGACGCCCGGGCGCGCCAGAGAAGCGACCGCACCCGCCGAGGCAGCGAACGCAGGCGCCGCGGCGGGCGGGTGCTCGCGTCCTTCTGGCGCATGCACCGCCGATGGCTGCGCGCGGTCCGCGACGACGGCACGCCGCAACTGGAGCAGGGTCCACGCGGCGAAGACCGGCGCGCCGAGACCAGCCGCCACGACGAACGGCGGCAGCACACCCAGCCAGGTGAGCGGCGCGATCAGGTAGAGAATGTCCTCGATCTCGAAGCCCGCGAACGCCGGCTGCCGGAATCCTTCCGCCGCCCCGCGCCGGCGCGCGAGCGCGCTGCGCGCGTTGAAGATGCAGACCAACGCCAGGCCGGCGCTCGCACCGCAGGCGATGCCCCAGCGGCCGAGTGGGCCACCGTGCAGGCCGATCCCCATGCCGAGGAACGTGCACAGCTTGACGGAGAAGTCCGCGCCACGATCGTAACGGTGCCCGAACACCGAGGTCTTGCCGGTCAGGCGTGCGAGCTCGCCGTCGGCGTGATCGAGCACCATCGTCACGACCAGGAACACGCCGCCCAGGTCGGCGTAGTCGCCACCACGCGCGTACAGCGCCGCGGCGACGAGCCCCGATACGAGCCCCACGGAGGTGATGTGGTTCGGGTGGACGAACGTGCCGCGCAGCGGCCGCACGAGCCAGCGAGCGATCCTGCTATCCCAGGGCTTGGTCATTCGGAATGAAAGGCTCGCCCCGCCCGCGGCGGCCGCGATCAGGTCCATGTCCCTTAGGGAAAAGGGGCTGCAGTTGAAAGCCGGGCTACAGAATCAGCTCGCCGGCCGGACTCTGCGTCCACCCTGGCAATGCACGGCTCAGCGGAGCCGCAGTCCCGCCAGGGCAACCAGCACGACGATCGCCCACAGCCAGAGGCTCAGCCAGGTCGCAGTCGCGTCACGCGCTGCCGCAGCTCGTCGCGTTACCCCCGGTCGGCCCCTCCAGGAGATGTTGGCGTCAGCGGGCAGCCGGGCGGTCGAGATCTGTTGCTGACAGGCGACACTTGCTACGGGCGTACTCCCGGATCGAAGGCGCTCCAAGCAGATCCCGGGGTCCGATCCATGAAGGGAATCCCGCTCATTCGCGCGTCCGGAGTGCTCCCGTTCGAGCTCGGCTACTCCGACCCCGCGCACTTCACGCGTGCCTTCCGGCGCTGGGCCGCGGTCACCCCGCTCGAGTACCGCGAGCGGCATCTGCTGGAGCGCGCGGGCGTACGACGCTCGGCCTGAGCCGCGTCAGCGACTGCGATCTCCGGGTGCGTCGCCGCCCGCCCGTCGCCAGGCATCGACCGCGGACCACAGCGCGACCAGCAGGAACGGAATCGACGCCAGCAGCACGTTGCGCAGCCCCGGTACGGGATCATCGAGGTCGATCTCGACCGCGAGCGGGTTCCACGGTCCGAATCCGGAGATCACCGCGGCCGCGAAGAACGCCAGCGCGCGCCAGCGATCTCCGTTGTAGAGCTGCCCGAGTCCGGGAAAGAGGCCCGACAGCGTGACCGCCAGCAGCCGGCTGCGCGCCTTGCGGCCACCGCCACTCCCGGTGCCCGTGTTCATGCGTACCGCATGGGCGGCGCCGCCGGTGCGCTGGCCGCAGCGTCGAGCTGCGGCAGGACGTCGGCGGTGGTCACCTCGGCGACGGTCAGCGCGGCCCGCGAGGAGAACGGCTGCCGCCGCACCGGACACTCCGGCATCTCGCAGCTCTCGCACAGCGCCTGCATGCACGGGTCGAGGTGGAACACGATCTCGCCGTCGATCGTCGGCTGTGCGAACACCCGGCGCTCGAAGTCGACGACCTTCTCGTGCGCCTGCTCGACCGTCCAGTACTCCGGCACGATCACGTGCGCGTCCGCGTGCGTCTCCCGCCCCGAGCGGATCGCGCGCAGCCGGTGGATGCGGATGATCCCGGGGCTGCGCTCGGACTCCAGTGCCGCGACCAGCCGCGCGAGCAGGGTGCCGTCCTCCTCGTCGAGCAGCCCGCCCGCAGCCTCGCGCGCCACGCGATAGCCGGTCGCTGCCAGGTTGACGCCGACCACCAGGGCTGCGGCCGGGTCGAACCACGCGTGCCCGGTCAGCTTGACGAGCACCAATCCGACGATGACGCCGACGCTGGTCTGGAAGTCGGAGAGCACGTGGTGACCGTCCGCGGTGAGCGTGATCGAGCGGTGCTTCCGACCCATGTGCAGCAGAAACCACCCCAACCCCGCATTCACGAGGCCGGCCGCGAAGATCAGCGCGAGCCCGAACTCGATGTCGGCGAGCTCGGCACCGCGCACCAGATCGCGGATCGCGTACCAGACGATCGCCAGCGCGGCGAAGGCGATCAGCCCGCCCTCGAACGCGGCGCTGAAGTACTCGATCTTGCCGTGCCCGTAGGGATGCCCGCGGTCGGCCGGCCGACTCGCGAAGCGCAGGCTGACCACCGCGACGATCGCGGCGGCGACGTTGATGATCGATTCGAGCGCGTCGGACAGGATCGCCGCCGAGCCGGTGTGCAGATAGGCTATGTACTTGACGCCGAGCAGCAGCACGCTCACCAGCAGCGAGATCGCCGCCGCCCGGACGCGAACCCCGGACGGCTCCGTCTGCTCGATGCCGGCCGCCGCCGGCGGTGACGTGACCAGATTCTCCGTCATCGCAGCGCGCGACCGCCCTTCACGCGCTCACAGCCGAACCGGCACGTTGCGGCCACGCAGGTACTCCTTGCAGTGCCGGATCGCATGCTCCTCGTAGTGGAAGATCGAGGCCGCGAGCACCGCGCTGGCGTGGCCCTCGACCAGTGCGTCGTAGAGGTGCTCCACGCCGCCGGCGCCGCCGGACGCGATCACCGGTACCTCGACCGCGTCCGCGACCGCGCGCGTCAAGCCCAGGTCGTAGCCGTCGCGCGTGCCGTCGCGGTCCATGCTGGTGAGCAGGATCTCGCCGGCACCATAGCCCGTCATGCGGCGCGCCCAGTCGACCGCTTCCATGCCCGTCGGACGCCGCCCGCCGTGCGTGAACACCTCCCAGCGCCGCGGCGCCACCTGCTTGGCGTCGATCGCGACCACGATGCACTGCGACCCGAAGCGCTCCGCCGCGCTCGCGACCAAGGTCGGGTCGGCGACCGCGGCGGTGTTGATCGACACCTTGTCGGCGCCGGCGCGCAGCAGCGCGCGGATGTCGTCGAGCGCGCGCACGCCGCCGCCGACCGTGAGCGGCATGAAGCAACGCTCGGCGGTCGCGCGCACCACGTCGAGGATGATGCCACGTTCCTCGTGCGAAGCGGTGATGTCGAGGAAGCAGAGCTCGTCGGCACCTTCGCGGTCGTAGCGCGTCGCGGCCTCGACCGGATCACCGGCGTCGCGCAGCTCGACGAAGCCGACGCCCTTCACGACGCGGCCGCCCTTCACGTCGAGGCACGGGATGATCCGTTTGGCGAGCATGATCCTGCTCAGCCCCGCGCCGCCGGCGACCCGGTGGTGTCCGCACCGGCTGCCGCCGCGATCGCATCGGGCAGCCGGACCGCGTTCTCGTAGAGTGCCCGGCCGACGATCACGCCGCGCAGGTTCTCGCCAGCGTCGAACGCCGCGCGCGCCGCGCGCACGTCTTCGAGGCGTGCGACGCCGCCCGACACCACCACCGGTACGGTGTGCGCGCGCGCGAACGCGAGCGTCGCCTCGAGGTTCGCACCGAGCCCGGTGCCGTCGCGACGGATGTCGGTGAAGACGATCGCCGCCGCCCCCGCGCGCTCGGCGCGGTGCGCGATCTCGAGTGCCGTCGCCGCGCTGTCGCCGAGCCAGCCGTCGACCGCGACCTTGCCGTCGCGCTGGTCGATGCCGACCGCGATGCGGCCCGGAAAGCGCGCACACGCGGCATCGAGGACGTCCGGATTGGCGGCCGCGGCGGTGCCGAGGATCGCCCACTCCGCACCCGCGTCGAGCACGCTCGCGATCGCGTCGAGATCACGCAGCCCGCCGCCGACCTGCACCGGGATCGACAGCGCGGCGCAGATCGCCCCGATCACCGAGCCGTGCGCACGGCTGCCGCGCGCCGCACCGTCGAGGTCGACCACGTGCAGGCGGCGGGCGCCCTCGCCCGCCCAGCGCTGCGCCATCGCCACTGGATCGTCGCCGTACTGCGTCTCGGCCGCGAAGTCGCCCTGCAGCAGGCGCACGCAGCGACCACCGCGCAGGTCGATCGCCGGGATGACGTCGAAGGTCCTCACGCCGGGACGGCGACCTGGACCGGTCGGCTCGCCGCCCGGACGAAGTTGCCCAGCAGCTTGAGCCCGGCGTCCTGGCTCTTCTCGGGGTGGAACTGCGTCGCGAACAGGTTGTCGCGCGCCACCGCGGCGGTGAATTGCTCGCTGCCGTAGGTCGCGGTTGCGGCGATCAGCGCCGGGTCCGCGGGCTCGGCGTAGTACGAGTGCACGAAGTAGACGTAGGTGCCGTCGGGGATGCCGGCCAGCGCCGGAGCCTGCGCGCGAATCTGCAGTGCGTTCCAGCCCATGTGCGGGATCTTCACGTCGCGCGAGCGGAAGCGCACGACCTTGCCGGGCAGCACGCCGAGGCCCGCGACCGCGCCGAACTCCGAGCTCTCCTCGAACAGGATCTGCATGCCGACGCAGATGCCGAGGAACGGCTTGCCCGTCCGGACCGCGCGCAGCACGACCTCCGTCAAGCCGGACTCGGCGAGGCTGGTCATGCAGTGGCCGAACGCACCGACCCCGGGCAGCACGACCGCGTGCGCGCGCGCGACCTCGCCCGCGTCGCTGCTGACGCGCACCTCCACGTCGAGCCCGGCGTTGGCGGCAGCCTGCTCGAGCCCCTTGGCGGCGCTGCGCAGATTGCCGACGCCGTAGTCGACGATCGCGATCACAGCACTCCCTTGGTCGACAGCACGCCGCTGATGCGCGGATCGAGCTGCGTCGCCACGTCGAGCGCGCGGCCGAGCCCCTTGAACGCGGCCTCGATCATGTGGTGCGGATTGCGGCCGCGGATGCAGTCGACGTGCAGGTTGAGCTTGAGCTCGTTGACGAACGCGAGCAGGAAGTCGTGCACCAGGCCGGTGTCGAAGCTGCCGACGCGCTCGCGGCCGGGCTCGAGCTCGTAAACCAGGTAGGGACGACCGCTCAGGTCGACGACCACCGACACCAGCGCCTCGTCGAGCGGCACCGACGACTGGCCGAAGCGTCGGATTCCTTTCTTGTCGCCGAGCGCCGCACGGAAGGCCTGCCCGAGCGTCAAGCCGACGTCCTCGACGGTGTGGTGCTGGTCGATGTCGAGGTCGCCGGTCGCCTGGACGGTCAGGTCGAACATGCCGTGCTTGGCGAACAGGTCGAGCATGTGGTCGAGGAAGGGCACGCCGGTCGCGATCGTGCCACGACCCGCGCCGTCGAGGGCCAGCGTGACGCGCACGCTGGTCTCCTTGGTGGTGCGCTCGATCGTGCCGTGCCGCGGCTGACCGCCGAGCGCTTTGCCCGCGAGCTTTGCGCTCTTCGTGGCCACCACCTTGGCGGCTCCCTGCCCCACCCGAGCCGCGCCTGGCGTGACGCCGGCGAGCCTGCCCACACGCGTCGATGTCGGTCGTGCCATGGCCGCTACTATTGACACACGCGCCCCCGCGGCGCGAGGCAGCAGCGGACGTCCGGGCTCGCCGAACGTGGAGGCAAAGGTGCTCCGCTCAGGCCCTTCGATCGAAACCCGCACACTGATGCCGACCCGCCGCTGCGCTGCCCGAGGTTGCCTGGGTAATGAGCCCCGGTGGAACGTCGCCGACGCCAAGGCCCATCTGTCGGATCTGCTCCGCCGGGCCGTGGAGGAGGTGCAGGTCATCGAGAACCGCGGTCGCGAGGTCGTCGGGATCGAGGAGTACCGTCGGCTGCGCGCCGAGTCCGAGCGCGGGGCACCGAAGCGCGGGCTCGTCGAGCTCCTGAGGTTCAGCGAGGAGATCCGGGCGCAGGGTGGGGCCGAGCTGAAGGTTCCCGCCCGGCGACCGCGACGCTCCCCGTTCGCTCGCCGGGAGCCCCCGCGCGAGCGCTGAACGCCATGTACCTCGTCGACACGAACGTCCTCTCCGAGCTGCCGCGCTGCAAGCCAAACGCCCGCGTGCTCTGTCGACGACCGGATCGCCACCGCGGCGGGCGTGCTCCGAGCAGGACGCGAGCTGGCGGGCCGCCTCGCGGCGCAGGCGGACATGCTGATCGGAGCGACCGCGGCGATCACCGGGCGCGTCCTCGTCACACGTAAGGTCCGCGACTTCGAGGGCTGCGGGATCGCCTTGCTGAATCCTTTCGCCTGAAGCGCGTGGCCGGCGAGCTAAGGGTGAATCATCGTTCGGGACGGGATGCCACCCTCGTTGATGTGTCATTGCTCTCGCCTGGCTCGCAGCCTGGTCGCCACTGTGGTCGGGACACGCCCGATTCTCCGGGTGTCTCGTCCAGTCCGGCCGTCGACGCGGTCAAATCCCGGTGAACAGCAGGTCCAGAGCGGCGACCAGCTCGCTGCGGCAGATGGCAAGGTTGACGACGGGGGCGCGAAGGGCCTTCTCCGGGATCGCGGCGAGCTCCTGGAAGAGCGCCACGTGCTCGATGCCCAGGATCGTGACGATCGGGTTGAGTCGCGTCAGCGGCTTTCGCCGGAGCCTCGAGGCTGGCGTGAGCGGCACGACGACGCGTGTGGCGAGCTCGCTCAGGAGCTGTGTCTGCACGTCGAGGAGAAATGGATAGGTCTTGCTCCGCGAATTCCGGAAGACGTCGAATTGCGCCATCAGAACTTGCGCCAGCCGTCGCTGAAGACCCCCTGGCGCTCGACCTTCTCATTGTACGAGGCGATCGCCTCCCCGTTCTCGGCCAGCCATTCCTCGCCGCGTTTGCGCTTGATCGCCTCCACCACGGCCGCCTCGAAGACCTCCGAGAGGTTCAAGCCGAGCTCCTTCGCGGCTCGGACCACGTCCGCTCGAGCCGTCAGGTTCGTCGCCACCCTGCGCGCTGCTCCCATCCTTGCGTCCCTCCGGGCGTCCAAAAAGATGCGCATGTTTTATACGCATGATTGACTCGAGACAATACCCGCACATCTCGAGAGAACTGCCCCCATCGCCTGGGAGCGCGCTCGACGTCACGCCGGTCGACGTGCTGGCCAGTCAGCTCCGCTTCTGCCGCCGAGTCGCTCGCGTGTCGGAGAATTCGCCGACGAAATCCAGGAGCGGGATCGCCTCGACGCCCGCTGCCACCGGATATCGGCCCTTCCCCGGGTAGATCACCACTCGGCGCTCGGGTTCGACGTCCGCGCAGGCCGCATGAAAACCGCGCTCGAGTTTGGGCGTGAGGCTGCGCTCGATCTCGATTGCCCAGCGCTTTCCGCCCGGCCACACGAGCAGCAGGTCGATCTCGGCCCCTGCTGCCGAACGATAGAAGTGGCTCTGTGTGCCGTCAGGCACGCGGCCGAGGATGTTCTCGATCACGTGCCCCTCCCAACTCGTTCCCTGGACGGGGTGCCCGAGCAACGCGTCGCGATCCGCAATGTCGAGCAGCGCGTGGACGATCCCGGGATCGCGGATGTACACCTTGGGCGATTTGACGAGCCGCTTGCCTGCGTTCACGTGCCAGGGGGCGAGGCGACGAACGAGCAGAAGATCCACGAGCAGGTCGAGGTACGCGGCAGCGGTCTTCGGATCGACGCCGAGCCCGCGCGCGAAGCTCGCGACGTTGAGGAGGCTGCCCTGATGGTTCGCGAGCATCGTCCAGAAGCGGCGCAAGGTCTCCGCGGCGATGCGCGGGCCGAACTGAAGAATGTCGCGCTCGAGGTAGGTCCGGATGAAAGCCTTCCGCCAACGGAGGCTGCGCCCATCGTCCGTGGCGAGGAAGCTTTCGGGAAACCCGCCGCGCGACCAGAGCACATCCGCGCGGGTCGCCGGGACTTCGGCGACGTCGAGCGGCGCGAGCTCCAGGTATCGGACGCGGCCCGCGAGGGTCTCACTGGATTGTCGGAGCAGGTCGAGCGAGGCCGATCCCAGGAGAAGGTACAGTCCCGACCGTCGTCCCTTTCGCCGGGCGCGGTCGATGAGCCCGCGCAGCACCGGGAAGAGACCCGGAGCCCGGTGCACCTCGTCCAGCACCACGAGTTCGTCGAGGTGATCGGCGAGGAACAGCTCCGGGTGCGCGACGCGTGCCCGATCGCTCTCCGAAAGGATCGACGGTCTCCGCCTGCATGGGTATCGATCGCGGCCCGGCAACGCTCACGCATGTGCTCACGAACGGGCCGGAAGGAAAGTGGGCACGCGTGTCTGTCCTCTGCAATTGGCGGCCACGCGTCGCCAAGACCGACGCCCGGCGCATCTGCGAGCATCGACGCCGTTTGCGCCTAGAGCGTGTCCAAGGATTAGTGCTACGGTTCGCCTCGTGGCTCGCACCACTCCGGAGATTCTGAGAACGCTCGAGGCGAACACCGCTGCCATTCGCCGCTATGGCGTCCGCTCGCTTGCCTTGTTCGGGTCGGCAGTCCGTGGAACGGCACGGCCCGACAGTGATCTCGACTTCGTGGTCGAGTTCGATCGGAAGTCCTTCGACGCCTACATGGACCTCAAGGCTTTTCTGGAGCACCTCTTCGGCTGCCGGGTCGATCTGGTCCTCGCCGACGCGATCAAGCCGAAGCTCCGCGGCGCCATCCTTGGCGAAGCCATCCATGCCGCGGGATTCTGAGGTCTACCTCGCGGACATCGTCGAAGCGATCCAGCGTATCGGTCGCTACACGATCGGAATGCGCCGTGAGACGTTCGCCGAGGATCAGAAGACGATCGACGCGGTCGTGCGCAATCTCGAGGTGATCGGGGAAGCGGTAAAATCGCTTCCCGTGGCGCTGCGGACGCAGCACCCGACCGTCGAATGGCAGAAGATTGCCGGGCTCCGCGACATCCTGATCCACGCGTATTTCGGCATCGACGTCGAGATCATCTGGGACGTGGTGATGAACAAGCTTCCAGGCCTCAAGGAGACCATCGGAAAGATGTCGGCGAAGTAGCCGCAGGCGGTTGCGACCCAGCTTCTTGGCGTTGTCCCAGGCGCCGCCGGCGTTGGCTCGACCGCCAACAACCCGAACAGGGTGGTGAACTTGATGATCGGGTTCATGGCGACCGACGAGGTGTCCTTGAAGGTGTCGCCGACGGCCGTGATCTTCTTTCTGCTTGTTCGTGTACCGCTCCTTCTACGGGATGCGGATTCCGCTCGAGGGCGGCAAGTAGTCAGCTGACGCGCCGGACGTCGCTCGCTTGGCACTGCCGAGCGAGCGACGTCCTCTTGATGGTGTGTGCACCACGGAGCGCGGCGACGTCGGCGGCGCGAGCGCGACACGATCCTGCTCCATCATCGCCGTAAGCACCTCGCGACCAGTGTTCACGAAGAGAGCGAAGAGATCGTCTCCTGCCGCCTGCAACGAGGCGAGCGTGGGCAGTGGGTTCCGAACGGACACGACGGGGCCTCGAAGAGTGTCCGAGTTTCTGGCAGAGTCCTGCATGGCGGTTCCTTTCGTTTTTGGTTTGGCGACCACCGTCCCTTCGGGGGACAGCGGATGGAACCGCCACTTCTTCAACTCGTCAAATCTACAGGCTCCGGGACATCCCCTCCTCGAGTAGCTTCGGCATCTGCGCCAGCCAGGAGGGCGCGTACCGCCGGAGAAGCGGCGCGCACTTCTCCGTTGCAACCTCGTGCGCCAGCGTGCGCAACGCCTCGAACACCGGCAGGTAGGCCTCGCCGGCGCCGTAGTGCTCGAGGCACTGACCCTTCGCGATCCAGACGGTCTCCCGGGCGGCCACCTGCTCGAGAAAGGCCTCGACGAGCGTCGTCTTGCCGAGGCCGGCTGCACCGGTGACGAACACGACCTGCCGCTCGCCGGCCGCCGTCGCGGGCAGCGGAGCCAGCCGGCTCGCGCTCGAGCACCTGCTGCCCGGACGAGGCCGGACGGTCGTTGATGACCGGAGCGATGAAGCGATAGCCGCGGCGATGCACGGTCTCGATGAAGCGCGGCGTGCGCGGGTCGTCCCCGAGCAGCTTGCGCAGCTCACCGATGGCGACGGTCAGGACGGCATCGCCGACGACCGTTTCCGGCCACACGTGGGCGAACAGGTCCGCCTTGGTCACCAGCTGCTGCGGACGCTCGGCCAGGTGGTGCAGGACCGAGAGCACCTTCGGCGGGATCGGCAGCGGCTCGCGACCGCGCCACCTCACACAGCCGGTCATTCGGCGCGTCAACGCGGAAGTCCGCGAAGGATAGGATCGGTCCCGTTGCCATCTCGCTCTCTGTTGGACGGAATCGGCCGGGTCGCGTCAAGGGGTGTGGTCCGCCGGCGGTCGCTTGGCACGCGCCCCGAGTCCTCTAGGATCCGGCGCCTCGACCCGCCCCGCAGACGGGCGCTCACCGGGCCCGCCCAGCGCGAGCCGCGAAAGGATCAAGCCATACGATTCTCGATCAGGAGCCTCTTTCAGATCCGGCTGGCGGTCATCGCCGCGAGCATCTCGTTGCTGATCGCCGCCGTGCAACCCACGACGGCACTGGCGCTCGACGACAACGTCCAGCTGCTGATCGGCGGCTCCAACGAGGGGTTCACGCCGTTGACCATCTTCACCGCACCCGGTCTCACGACCGCGGTCGTCGCGAATTCCCCGGGGCTGGGCCTCGGCGAGTCCGCGGCGCAGATCAGGATGGTGGCCGGAACCCTCGGCAAGTTCCGGGCCTCGGTGGTTCCCTCGGGCGAGGCGAACTCGGGCACCGTCACCCTGATGGTCCGCGTGAACGGGGTGGACACCGAGCTCACCTGCTCGGTGGCCGTCGCCGGCGGCGAGTGCGGCTCCGGCGGCAAGACGGTCACGCTGCTCAACGGCGACAGGCTCTCCGTGCGCGTGGTGAGCACGCTCAACATGGGCTCCTTCGCTTACACCTACACGATGACCTACGACTGAGCTGCCGTGGCATGCGCCGAGGAGTCCGCCGCGGGACGTCGGCCCGACGGACGCCGGCGCACGCCCGCGATCAGCATCGTGAGCAGGCGCTCGAAGGCACCTGCCAGCGGAGTCTCGGCAGCGCTCGGTCGAGCCTCCGAAAGAGCACGACCCGCCGCACGTCGTCGACGCCGCGCGCAACCGCGGGTTCTCGCCGCTCAGGGAACCAGCGCCGTTCCGTACGCGATGAACTCCGCGGCGAACAGTGTGCTCATGCCGCGCGTGCTGCACGTCTCGAACCGCACCTTGAGCACCGTGGTCGCGCCTTTGAGGGCCAACGGCTGCTGAACGAGTGCCGTCACCTGAACGCGGTCGCGGGCTTCGCGCTCGGGATTCGCGACTTCGCGCCGAGCCGGAAAGCATTGCGCGAGATCGGCATCGTGCAACGGGACAAGGAGATCGCCGAGATGTTCGGCGCCGGCCGCGTCGCCCAGGCCGCGCACCGCGTGATGCGGAACAGATCAAGAACGCACTGAACAAGGGCCTGGCCGGCGAGAGGATGTGAGGTCAAAGGCCGCAACGAAGTGGCTGGGTGTCAGGGATGGTATTCGCAACTGGCTGCTGAACGTCAGCGTGATCGACTGAGTCACGGATGTCCGGCGTATTGACAACGTGTTTACGCCGCCACCACCAGCACGAGCAGCCAGATGATGCCGGGCACCTTGGCGCGCATCGCCTCGATCTGCGAGGCGTCGAGATCAATCGTTTCGTTCAGATCGACCCCCCGCCTTGAACAGCACGCTCATCGGCTGCGGCTGGATACCGGTGATGAAAATGCGCACGCTGTCGCGCTGCATCTTCTCCACCGCGGTGCGAAACGCCTGCACGCCAGTGGCATCCATCGACAGCACCTGACGCATGCGGAAAACGACCGCGCGGGGCCGGCCGCCACTGGCGCGCAGAGCGGCTTCCAGCTTGTCGGCGGCGGCAAAGAAAAGCGAGCCGTGAAAACGATGGAGCACCACGCCCTTGGGCACGAGCAGACGGCGCGCGCCATCAAGCAGCTACGCGTGATCTTCCTGGGCGCCAGCCAGTGGCGTCCGGAGCGCGGCGCGGTCGAGCTGCTGCCCCGCTGACTGCCGCGCCACCGCGGCGCTTGACGGTCACGTCATCGACCCGTCCGCGCGCGCTGCCATGCTCGGTTCGCCGCCGGCGTGTTGTGACCGCGACGGTATGAACACGGCCACCGGAAGCGACGGTCGCGACCACGGGCCGCGCGTAAGTCGACGTGACATACGTGCGGCCCGTGGTGCGTCCGCGGCTTCGGCGGAGCGGCCTTCAGGGCAGCTGCACCCTCCAGCCCGACTTCACGGTGAGCCAGTTGCTCGTGGACACCGCGACGTCGTCGCCGATCAGCAGCTGCACGTCCATCGACGGCAGGGTCGCCGTCGTCGACATCTCCTTGTAGCCCTTGACGTTGACCCGGTAAGAGCCGTCCACCAGGGGAGTGATCTTGATCTTGTAGATCCCTCCGGTGGTCTTCCCGGCCTTGATGGTCCGGGCGAAGGACTTCCCGGCCCTGACTAGCGTGCCAGCCGGCAACAGGTCGGCGAACACGATGCCGTTGGCATTGGTGATCAGCACCCCGACCTGCTCCGTCGCAGGATCTACGGCGGTGAGCGGCTTGAAGGAGGCCTGGAAGCGCAGCAGGTCCAGACCGCGGGGCATGAAGACGATCTGCGATATGCAGGGGTGGTTGCAGGTGTCGATGATCGGTGGACATGGGCAGTCGACGGTATCGAGGCAGTCGATCAACCCGTCGCCGTCGTTGTCGATCTGATCGGCACAGATCTCAGGCGTACAAACTGCGCCCAGGCAGATGCCGCTGACACACTCGTCGTCGCACGATCCGGCATTGCCATCGTTGCAGACTCCGCCATGCGGCGCCGGCGGCGAGCACAGGCCGGTCCCGACCTGGCAGGTGCCGGGGGTATTGCACTGGTCGCCGGTGCAGACGACCGGAGTGCCGACGCAGGTACCCGACTGGCAGGTATCGCCGGTGGTGCACAGGCTGGTGTCGTTGCAGGCTCCGCCGTGCGGTACCGGCGGTGAGCACAGGCCGGTCTCAGCCTGGCAGGTGCCGGCGGTGTTGCACTGGTCGCCGGTGCAGACGACCGGAGTGCCGACGCAGGTACCCGACTGGCAGGTATCGCCGGTGGTGCACAGGCTGGTGTCGTCGCAGGCTCCGCCGTGCGGTACCGGCGGTGAGCACAGGCCGGTCCCGGCCTGGCAGGTGCCGGCGGTATTGCACTGGTCGCCGTTGGTGCAGATCACCGGGTTGGCACCACTGCAGCTGCCACCCGAACAGGTGTCGGTCTGCGTGCAGGCGTTGCCGTCGTCACACGACGCCGAGTTGTTCGTGCTGACGCACATCCCGGACGGCGAGTCGCAGGCATTGTCCGTGCAATCGTTGCCGTCGCCGCAGAGAGCCGAATTGCACTGCACGGTGATCGTGGTCGAGCACAGCGACTGCTGGTTGGCCTGGTCGATCACCGAGTACTGGATGACGTAGACGCCGACCTGCGCCTGCGTTGGGGTCCAGGAGAAGTTGCTGCTCACTGTCGCCGGGCTCACGGCATTCGTCGGCAGCGGCGGTGTCATCGTCGAGCCCACCGGCAGGCCGGCCGCGTTCAGGGTGATCGTATCGCCCAGGTCGACGTCGGAGCCGGAGGCTGTGAACGCGAGGTTGTTGCCCGCGAGGACCGTGTGCGGGCTCGAGACATTGCACGTCGGCGGGTTGTTCACGAGCGGTACGAGCTGGATCAACCAATCGACCGGCGTGCGGGACTTGACGTTGCCCAGCCCGTCCAGCTCCTCGATGATCACCTGGGTGGAATAGAGGGTGTTGAGGCCAGCGCCGGCGAGCGTCGCCCCCGTGGTGTTCCAGGTGTAGAGACCCGTCGAGGGGTTGACGCTTGCGGCGTTGGTGGCGTTTGGCGGACCCGGTTGGACGAACGTGCCCCCGGTGTTCGCCGAATTGGCCTCGGTCGCCGTTGCCAGCCGCCAGCGCAGGGTGTCCCCGTCCGGATCCGAGGCCGGCACGAAGAAGGTGCACACTGCCGGATATGGACAGGTGACGATCGGGACCTGGGTGCTGACCGGAGCGTTATCCCCTGTGAAGAGGACGGTGGTCGACAGCGTATAGCCCTTGTCGGGGTTGTTGATGTGGCCGTTCGGTGCGACCGCAGGCGAGATGCGGCAGCAGTCGTCGAGCATCGCGGTGAAGCTCGTGGCCGCCCCTCCGTACGTGTGGCTGATGGTCGTGTCGATCGCCGGTAGGCTCGACGGATCGACGGCCTCGACGAACGACCACTGGTTGATGGTGTCGATCGAGGTCACCACGTAGGCGAGCGGCGTGCTGCCCGTCGGCGCGGTGATTCCGTCGCCGAACTGGAGCTGCGACCCGCCGATGTCCTCGCGGATGAGGTCTCCCACGCCGTGCAGCCCGCCAGGGCCGGTACAGGGCACGATCGTGTTCGTATTGCTCGGGCTCACGCACGGATCGAAGCTCGGCGTATTGGTCCGCCGGAAGGCATCGGTGAGCCTGAACTCGACGGTCCGCCCAGCCACGAATTGCCAGCTCAGGTTGCCGTAGCGAAAGTGCGTCGCATGCGCCGGGAGCGCAGCGCCGAGCAGGGCGCACGCGCCGACCAGCGCAGCGACCAGGCGAGATCTCCGAGATCGCCCGCCGGTTGTTGGGTTAGCCGAGGATTCACCGGTGCACTGGTCCATGTTGGCCTCCACGAGCAAGCTGTTTCGAGGTCGTGCCGAGGGTTGGCCTCGGCTGCCATCGTGCCGATCGGCGGCCGCTGCGGTCGGCGGCCGACTTGCTTGACTACGGCGGGAGGGCCGGGCCAGACAAGTCCTTCTGTACAAAAATTGGTCACGGACCACGGAGGGAGACGATTTCCCCCGGCTCGCCCCTTGGCGGGTGTCGTTGAAAAAGTTGAAACGGGGTGGGGATCTGGCGCCCCTCGCCGGCCGCGACGGCAGGCAGAGCGGCTCGGATCGGCTGCCGCCGGGGGTGCGTCCGGGGTCATGGAGAAGAATTCGTGCCGGCGCAGCAACGTGCGCTCGTGGCCGCCCCCGGCGAGCGACCGGCCGTCCTGGCAAAGTTGCCGTGCCGCAAGCAAGGGGTCGGCCGGCAGCGGCCGCGGCTTTCCCCGCGCGCGTGCCACGAAACGCTGCGATGAGCGACGGCTCGCAGGGCGCCGGACTACCTGCGCGACGCCCTCGCCGCGCTGCGCGCCCAGCTGTACGACAAGCCGTTCGAGGTGCTGCTGGTCGACTCGGCGCACCCCGACGAGCCGATTTCAGCGGATGTCGATGCCCTCCTGCCCGCGCTGCGGGTGGTGCGCAGGGCCGGCGAGACCTCGTGCGAGCTGCTGAATCGGGCGGTCGAGCTCGCCTCGGCGGACATCGTCGCGTTGCTCGACGGCGATCGCGCGGCGGTGCCGGGCTGGCTCGGCACCGGCGTCGCGTGCCTGCGCGCCCATCCCGCAGATCCTCGAGTTCGTCACCGCCGCGCTGGGAGAGGCGTCTCTGCTGGGCGAGCACCTCGCGCGCGCGTTGCAGCTTGGCGACGAAGGTCACTGCGTCGCTCCGGGCGCGGCGATAACATGGGCCGGCCGCGCCACGGGTCTGGCTCCTGGGCCCGCGGCGCATGACGAGCTCGAGCAGGTCTTCGGCGTCGATCGCTGAGATCTCGGCCTCACCACGACGTACGCCGGACATCTCGAACGAAGCCGGGTCGCCACAGACGCGGGGGACTCGGCGCGGGCACTACCACTGGTGAGAAATGCGGGGCTAGGACCTCGGCGCCCAGTGCATCGCGGCCAGGCGACGTCTTCGCATCCAGCTCGGCCCGTTCGACCCGGCTATCTCGCGACCCCCGAGGCGCGAGATAGCCTGGTCCTCTCGGTCCTCGCTGGGTCCCTTTCCACGGGCGCCGCTCGAATCGATCCGCGCAGCAGCGATCAGACGTATCTGCAGCTCGTACGTGAGGTGTTCTTCGGCGACGTCGACCAGTCCACCTTCGTCGCCGTCGCAAACCTTCTGACTCCCGACGACCCTAGAGGTTGCCCGAGACGAGGACAGAGAAGGTCTCCTGGCTCGTGACTACGATGGGCTCCCGATCGCGAGTCCCGGCAGCCGCTGTTGAATGCGGCCGAACTCAGCCGTGTTGCGCGTGACGACGGTGGCACCAATCTGCCACGCCGAAAGCGCGATCAGGAGATCGTTGCAAGGGCCCAGCCGGTCGGCCAAACCCCTGCCGTCTCCATGCAACGTGCGAAAGAGCGCACCAGCCCGCTCGAAGATCTCCGGGGTAGGTGCGATCAACCGCGCTCTTGGGAAGGCCGCCTTGAGCCTGTCTACAGCTCGCACCCGGCGAGGCGTGTCGGCGCCGAGACGCAGCTCCATGAGCACGACCGAGGACAGGAAGCGAATCGTGTTGCCAGCTCGCCCGAAGACCCAGTCCGCGTATCGGTCCTGGCGGAGATAATCGATGAAGACGTTGGTGTCGAGAACGACCTTGCCGGCTACTGGTACGGCCATCGGCGTTCATCGCCCTTCAAGAGTCCCGCGAGCGGCTTCATCGATTTGACGATCTGCTCTTCCTCCATGAGCAAGGAGAGCGCTCGATCGATCGCCTCTTGCTCTGACTTCGCCCCGAAATAGCGCTTCGCGAAATCTATCTTTCGTTGATCGAGCTTCAAGTGTTTGTGCTTGAGGGCTGGCGCACGCATCGTCACGGCCTCCGTGAACACGAGATGTACACGATCTAGCAGCGGCCCTGGTGACGAACAAGCGTCCCTCTGCTGTGCTGGGTCGCAACCGGAGGTGAGGTCCTCTGAAGTTCAACGCCGCCCCGGGCGACCGTCGCTGCGCCACGCGCTCGGAAACGGCACGCGGTGGGGACGCGTCAGCACCGCCCCGCCGCGTGCGTCGCGATCAGTTCGCAGCCTCCTGCTTCGTCTTGGTGCGTATTCGCATCCTGGGGCCCAGCGGTCAGCAGACGGTCGCGCTACGCGTCACGAGGCTGGCAGGCTGTTGCCGCTCAGGCTGGCTGCCGGGATTGCGCCCCGACTGGTTGATGGCCGTCGCGGAGGTGAGCTGACACGGCTCGGGCGGATGATGGTGGTTGACGAGGTCGACGTGAGGAGCGGCTCAGAATTCGGCACGGGGTCTGCGGCGGGATGGCCGAGGGAGAGGCCGCGTTTGCGAGCACGCGCCTCGAGATCACGGAAGCTGCGTTCGGTAGCCAGGGTGTCGCCGTGCGCACGACGGATGGCGGCGATGGCACGCTCGAGGACGGCGCCGACGGTGAGGGCGTCGTGGGGCGCGAGCGGCGGCAGGTGGATCTGGGCATGCGGGCGGCGGTTCACGTGACGTCTCGGGTGTCGGCCTCGACGACGCGGGCGATGGCGTCGGCGGATAGCCCGATCGAGCCGAGTCCGTGGCCGACGCGCGCTCGGGCCCGGACAGCGACCGTGCTCTGGCTCGAAGCCGTCTACAATCGCCAACGCCGGCACTCGAGCATCGACATGCTGAGTCCGGTCAACTACGAGAACCGTTACTGGGACTGCCGCGCAGCGGCCTAACAAAGGTGTCTACCCGGCGGGGGCAAGACCAGTTCGCTCCCAGGGATCGCGAGCGCGCCTCCCAGGGCCTGGGCTTGTTCAGCGGGTCGCCCGTCCCGCTCCACGAGCACGGAGACGACAAGGCCTCTCAGGTTCCTGAAGGACCCCCATGCGTACATGCCCCGCTCTCTGACCCCGGCGAGATCTCCACGCCAGGCCTTCCCTCGGCGTCTCGATGCTGCCTTCCGTATTCCTAACGACGTCGGCTCTCGCGGCGATTATTTTTCGAGGCTCAATCACGCGGCCTGCACGCTCCCTGTGTACGCTTCGCAGGGCGGATCACTCCGCCTCCACGCAACACTCGGTTCCGGCTGGTGGCCAACCTTTGCCGGGCGGGTCTCGCTGCCCGCTGGGTCCCAACGAAAGGTTTCAGAGCGTGTCAATCACATCTCGTCCCCCTCTCCCAGGCTTTCCCTGACGCACGTCGCACCTCCGCGGGCTCCCGTTGCTCGAGCGGAAGAAGCGGCTTCGGAAGGTGGTCCCGAAGCGATCGGGGTCCGGGCTGTTCCTCGATCACATCGAGGAGCACGGCATCGCGCTCTTCGATCTGGTGCAAGCCGCCGACCTGGAGGGGATCGTCGCGAAGCCGAAGGCGTCGGCCTACCAGGAGAAGAGGCCGCCGGCGTGGGTGAAGATCAAGAACGCTTCGTACTCGCAGAAGGAAGGGCGGCACGAGATGTTCGAGGGGTTCCGCAAGAAACTGTAGCGTCTGCATTGACAGTGTCGCGCATGATGCTACAGTGATCTCTCGTGATCAAGAGCTTCCGCAGCAAGGGCCTGAACGATCTGTTCGACACCGGCAAAAGCGGGAAGATCGGCGCGGATCTGGTGAAGCGTGCGCTCGTTCGACTCGATGCGCTTCACCACGCTGAAAGCCTGAGGGATCTCGACGTCCCTGGCTTCCAGACGCACCCGCTCAAGGGCTTCAACCCAACGCGGTACAGCATTCACGTCAACGGGCCGTGGTGCATCACGTTCGAATGGAGCGAAGGCGCGAAGCTCGTTGATCTAGAGCAGTACCATTAGCACATCGAGTTGATTTCAAGTTTTACGACACACATCGAGAAAGGGACTAGGCATGCCAGTCAAGACCGAGGCGGGGGTCAGGGAGTATCCCGTCACCAGAGAGCCGCTGCGGGAGCCGACGCATCCGGGCGAGCTGCTCGAAGAGGTGCTCGAGACGGAGCAGGTCTCGGTCATGGCTGCGGCGGAGGCGCTCGGTGTGTCGCGGCAGACGTTGCACCGCGTGCTCGCCAAGCAGATGGGCGCCTCGCCGGAGATGGCGATTCGGCTCGGAGCCTTCGTCGGGAACGGGCCAGGGCTCTGGCTGCGAATGCAGTCGGCCTACGACCTGTGGCACGCGGAGCATGATGCGAGCGTCAAGCGGAGCGTCGTGCCGATAGCCGAGGCGCGGAAGACCGGCGTCGGCGCGAAGGCCGCGCGCGCCAAGGCCGCGGCGGGGGTAACTGCTCGGCGCGCAGCGAAGCGACCGAAGGCGAAGGCACGTGCGTAGTGGGCATCGACACGATTCTAAACGAGGCGGAGGCGATCGCGCTCCTCAGGGAGTTGCTTGCGCCGAGGGTGATCAGAACGAAGCCGGAGCCCGCGACCGACATTCTCTACGGCGGATAGCCCGCATGAGTGGCCGATTTACATAATCGTCCAGGGTGCCGGAAGGAAAACTCGGACACCTTGGCCGAACTCGGGACGGACCCGGACATGGGCCTCCTGGGGAGTCACCGCCCTCACCCACCCCCGTATACGGCGCGGTCGCGGTCCTGGACGTGAAAAATACTGTGGCGATCGCTGTAGAAGGCCATCGGCTTGCCGTGGCGGGCGAGGTAACGAGCGGACACTTTTATGGAACGCGCCGAGCCGTTCGCGCCCGCGCTCTCGCGACCGCTTGCTGAACTTCGAGACGCTGGCCGAGCGGCTCGCCTATCTGCGCACGCGCGCCGCACGCAGGCGCGAGAAATTCTTGAGCCGCTGGCGCCGTCTGCGCGGGCGCACCGAAGCGCGCAGCGAAGTCGTCACGCTCGCGACGCCGGGCGTCGAGATCGAGGACGCCACCCACGTCACCATGACCGGTCGCCGCATGTCGCAGCTCCAGCGCGCGATCTGGGTGGCGTATCTGAAGTACCGCCCGACGGGATCCGTGCTGCCGGTGCTCCAGCTGCGCACCGCCCAATCGGAAGCAAAGGCGGCGGACGCGACGCTCGGCTGGGGACCGTGGCTGCACGGGGATCTCGAGAGCGCGCGCGTTCCGGGGAAACACATGACGATGTTCGAGGAGCCGTTCGTAGCCGAGCTTGCGCCCCGGCTCGCGGCCGCCCTCGAGCGGGCGCAGGCAGCGGGCGCACGGGCGCTCTAGAAGCCCTCGGCGCGGTGATCGATCCGCCAGAACACCCAGGGCAGGAAGCGCCGCAGCCGCCAGGCGATCTCGGTGTGCCAGCTCGCGAACACGAACAGGCGTCGCCCGCCGATCGCGCGCTCGATCGCCTCGACCACCGACTCCGGCGTCTGCGGCTTCGGCCCCACCTGCATGATCTTCGGGTGGTTGAGCGCCTGCGCGCGCAGCGGCGTGTCGACCTGGCTGGTGCACACGCAGAGAATCTGCACGCCCCGCCCGCGGTTCTCGTGATGCAGCACCTCGGTGAAGGCGACCTGCGCGAACTTCGATGCGCTGTACGCGCCGAAGTAGAGGCTCGGCATCCAGCCCGCGATCGACGCGAAGTTGACGAGCAGCCCGCGCCCGCGCGCCAGCATCGGCGGCAGCGTGGCGAGGCTCACGTTCACGAGGCCCCGTAGTTCACCTGCATCACGCGCAGGATCTCCTGCGGCTCCTGGTCGAGCAGCAGGCCCGTAGGCTGAATCGCCGCGCCGTTGTAGACGCGCTCGATCGGGCCGTGCGGCGCTTCGACTTCCTTGACGGCGGCCGCGACGGCGGCGGCGTCGGTCACGTCGAGACGCAGCGTGTGGATGCTCGGGCGCGCGTGCGCCCTCTCGGCGAGGCCGGCCTCGTTCACGTCGGCAGCGACGACGACGCCCCCTGCGTCGGCCCAGCGGCGCGCCGCCGCGCGCCCGATCCCGCTCGCGGCGCCGGCGACGAAGATCAGCGGGTCGGCTGCGTGCATCAAGGGCCTCCGGCACCGGGCATAGCGCGCGGATTCAATAGATGCGCCCGGGAGTGGTTGCAAGAGCTGGTGCGTGTTGGGGTTCCGCGTCGGACGCATGCGCGACTGCGGACGCCCCCGCCGATTGCGCCTACGGACGCGTGAGGCTGTCGCGCGGGAGGGGACGATTGCCTGCGTAGACCCACCAGGCGGCCAGCGCGATCGCGACGAGCACGACCGTCGCGAGCAGGAGGAAGAGCACGGATTGCTTG
>Ga0163152_10000152_pt1 | contig 114351 bp, 101 predicted proteins | sample OliLakLV19MP8IB2_FD_148635 | JGI IMG/M metagenome (GOLD analysis project Ga0163152, IMG submission 148635) | Freshwater microbial mat bacterial communities from Lake Vanda, McMurdo Dry Valleys, Antarctica - Oligotrophic Lake LV.19.MP8.IB-2 | ecosystem: Environmental > Aquatic > Freshwater >...
CAGTGAACGCGGCGACGATCGCCCTCACCGACAGCGCGGCGGCCACGACGGTGGCCTTCCAGGGCAACACCACGGCGACGACGGGGATGACGGTGGGCGCGGGCACGGCCGCCTACAACGTCGCGCTTACGGGCAGCTCCAACACCATTACCGGCGCGGCGACCTTCCTCAACACGGGCACCCTGCTGCTGGGCGACGCTTTGACCGACACGATCCTGTTCACCGCCGGCCTGACCGTCACGGCGCCGTCGCTCACCACGGTGAACGGCGCGGTCACCACCACCAATGCGGCCATCTCCCTGGGTAACGTCACGACCGGCAGCGGCGCTTCCGTCGGCGCGGGCACAAGCACCATCACCATTAACGGCGGGGGTGGGGCGCTCGATCTCGGCACCGGCACATTCACTTCCACCAACGCCGGCACGGCGATCGACATCCAGAACGCCACGACGGTCAAAAACAGCAACCTCACGGCCACGTCCGGCACGATCAATATCGGCGCCGCCGCCAACCTAACGGGCGCGGTGACGCAAAACGGCGGCACGGTCATCAGCGCCAATTCCCTCACCGGCAGCACGGCCACCGCGGTGACCTTGGGGAACGCGAACACGGTGACGAACCTCGGAGCCTTCGGCAGCAACGGGACGTTCACCTTCAACAACGCCGGGGCACTGAATGTGTCCGGCGCGGTGACGGCGACGAACAACGGTCTGGCGAGCATCACCGCCACCGGTGGCACGCTGGCGGTGACGGGCACGGGCTCGGTGGCCGGGACGGGAGTTACGCTGGTGGCGGCCGGCGCGGGCAGCGACGTGACCTTGAGCGGGGCCGTGAACGGCAACGCCGGTCCGGTCACGGTGACGGCGGCCCGCAACGTGACCGAGAACACCGGCGGTGACATCACGACTTCGGGCAATGTCAACCTCACGGGCACCGCCGGCAACGTGACGCAGACCGGCGCGGGCAAGGTCACCGGGGCGTTGCTGACGGCCAGCTCCGCCACCGGCACGACGCTGAACGCGGCCAACACCGTCACGAGCTTCAACGCCACCAACACGACCTCCGGCAACATTGCGCTCATCAACACGGCGCCGACCCTGACGATCACCGGCATCAGCGAGACGGGTGGCGGCAATGTCTCCGTGACCAACACCGGCGACCTGACCGTCTCCAACGCCATTACAACGGCCGACAGCGCGACGGGAGCGACCGGGGCTATCAGCCTTACGACGGCCAGCGGCAATGTGATCGTCAACGCGGCGGTGACCACCGGATCGAGCACAATTGTGGGCACCGGTAGTCCGGACACGGCCACCAGTGGTTTGATCAGTGTGAGCTCGGCGGGCGGGATCACGGGCAACGCGAGCGGACGATTGATCACGGGAGGTGCGACGGTGACGGGCGCCGTCCCGGGATTCGACGACCACGCCACCAGCGGTGCGATCACGTTGACGGCCACCGGTGGGGCGATTCAGTTGGCCTCGTCCGATGCGCTCACGGTGGGGGTGGCAGACGTGCAAGGTGGTTCGTCGGGCACCACGGCCAATGTGGGCAGCGTCACGGTAACAACGGCGACGAAATTCAGTTCGGACGGCACCACCGGCAAAGTGGATGTGAACTTTGGTACGGCGAGTGTGAACATTGGCAGTTCAGGCACGGCCACGGCGGGCCAGTTTATTGTGACCACGACCACGGGTGGAGCGGGAGCGGCCGGTGGGGTATATGCGACTGCTGGAGAGAAACTCACGCTGGGGGCGATCAGTGCTTCGGGTGAAGTGAACATTGCGACCACGGCGGGTGATTTATCAGCAGCGGGGGCGATTGCTACGACCGACGGCACTGTGGCGCTCTCGGCTGCCAGCGGCGACCTGACCGTCGGCACGGCGGTGAACGCGGGTGGGGCGGGCAGCGATGTGACGCTGACGACGACGACCAGCGGCAACGTCATCCTGACGGGCACGACGACGGCGGCCGACCAGGTGACGGTGAACTCGGTGGGCGCGATCAACGGGGCGGGGCTGGTGACGGCGGCGGTGGTGGACCTGAATGCCGCGAGCGGCATCGGCAACACGACGGCGCTCAATCTGGCGGCGCCGACGATCACGGCGGACAGCACCACCGGCAACCTCGACCTCAACAACGCGCTGGGGACGGCGGTGGCGGTGACCTCGCTGACCACGGGCACGGGGACGATCAACTTTGACCAGAGCGGGGGCGGGGCGGTGACCTACGGGACGGCGACGACCACCGCGGGCTCGATCGTGCTGACGAGCGACAGCGCCAATCTCACGGTGGGCACGGCGGTGAACGCGGGTGGGGCGGGCAGCGATGTGACGCTGACGACGACGACCAGCGGCAACGTCATCCTGACGGGCACGACGACGGCGGCCGACCAGGTGACGGTGAACTCGGTGGGCGCGATCACGGATGGTAACGCTGCTGCAGTGAATATTACAGCCACCAGCGCAAGCCTGACCGCCGGTGCCGACATCGGTGCAGTGGGGGATCCGCTCGAGCTCACCGTCGGCAGCTTCAGTGCCAACGCGGCCAATATTTACTTGGCGAACACCGGTGGAGCGGCGCTCGCGGGCATCACTACCGCCGGCGATTTCAGCTTCACCGCCAGCGGCAACATCACCACGACGGGCGCGTTCAGCGTCAATGGCAACATGACCCTGGCGGCGACGGGCGAGAACGACATCACCATCTCCAACAGCATCACCCACAGCAACGGGGCCGCTGGCGCGTTGTCGCTGGTGGCGGGGCGCAGCATCATCTTTGACACCAGCGCGGATGTGACGGGTCTGGGTGGCGGTGTTTACAACGTTTCCCTTAATTCCGACCGCAACGCGGATGGAGTGGTCGGTGGGGCGATTTCCTTGGGTAGTGGCACGGTGATCAACAGCGCGGGTGGCAGCATTACCCTCGGTGGCGGGGCGACTCCGGCCACGGTCGCGGCCGTGGCCACGGCAACCAACGTCGAGGGTGTGCTGCTCGACAACGCACAGCTCCTCTCGGGCGCGGGCAATATTTCAATTCGCGGTCAGGGCAACAACTCGGCGGGTGACAGTCGGCACGGCGTGAGCATCGCGGGCGGCAGCGTGGTCGAATCGTCCACCGGCTTGGTGGCGATCACCGCCATCGGTGGCACCGGCGGCAATCTGAATATCGGTGTGGATGTGAATGGCGCAGGCTCGCGCGTGACCAGCACTGGCGCGGGCGGCAACATTTCGATCGCCGGCACCGGCGGCAACGGCACGGGTGACAGCAACGTTGGCGTGGCGATCCGCACGGGCGGCACGGTGAATTCCACCGGCACCGGCACCATCACTATCGTTGGCGCCCGTGGCACCGGCATGAACAACAACGAGAGCGTGTACATCGACGGCACGGTTGCGTCCGTCACGGGTAACATCCAGGTCACGGGCAATGTCGGCGGCACGGTCACCGGCGTGAATAACGTCGGTGTCAGGCTTGCGGGCGGCCTCATCGAATCCACCGGCGCGGCGACGGTGACCGTCACCGGCACGGGTGGCAGTGGTGGGGGAGCGGACGCCGGCCACGGCGTGTATGTCACCAGCACAGGCGACAGGATTACTTCAGTCACTGGCAATGTCGGCATCACCGGCACGGCGGGCGCGGGGGCAGGCAGTTTCAGCGTGAATACCGCCGCCGGGACTACGGTGGATGCCGGCAACGGTACGATCCTGGTGGATGGCAACGACGGCGCACTCAGCCTCGCCGGGGCGCTGACCACGACCAACGCAACGGGAGTGGCGGTAACGATTCGGGATGCGACCACGGCGGCTCTGGGCGACATCACCACGGGTGCGTTGGGCACGGTGGTCCTGGGCATTGCGGGCGCTGACAATATTTCCGGTGCGGTGACGCAGACCGGCATTATCACTGCCGGCACACTCACCGGTGTCACCGGCAGCACGGTGACCCTGAACGGGTCGAACGTTCTGTCGAATCTGAGCGCGTTTACCACTGACGGCACGTTCACACTCAATAATGCAGGCGCACTCAACGTCACGGGGGCCATAAATTCCGGAATCGGCGGTGTGACGATTAGCACAACGGCCGGTGCACTTTCCATCGGGACAGCGGGCGACATCACGGCGGGGGACGTCGTGAGTCTCACCGGTGTGGTCGGTATCAACACCGCTGGCGACATCACCACGAGCGACGACAACGTTACGTTCAACTCGGCCACTTTGCTGCAGATGAACGCCGTGGTGATTGATACGGGTGCCGGGGCGGGCAACATCACCTTCGCCTCCACGCTGGACGGCGGGCAGGATCTCACGCTCACCGCGGGCACGGGCAGCGTGACCTTCAGCGGGGTGGTCGGGGCGACGCGCCTGGGCGATGTGACGATCGCCTCGGCCAACAACGTGACGGCGACGACCTTCAGTGCGGCGACCCTCACGCAGGCGGCCGGCACGGGGACGACGACCCTCAATGGCGCCGTGAACACGAACGCGGCGGGCGGCATCAGCCTCACGGGCACCAACCTGGCGGTTAATAATACCATCACGACGACGGGCGCCGGCCCGGTGACCGTGAACGAATCCGGCACGGCGACCTTCGCGGCGGCGGGCGACATCAACGCCGATGGCGCCGTGAGCCTGACGGCCACCGGCGGGATCGCGACGGCGGGCGACGTGACGACGACGAACGACGACGTCACCTACGCCTCGGCCACCACGCTGACCGGCAATATCGTCATAAACGCTGGCGCGGGCAATGTCGCCTTCAACAGCACCTTGAACGGAGCCTTCAGCCTCGACGCCAACTCAACCGGCACGACCACCTTCGGCGGCGCTGTGGGAGTGGGGACCGCCTTGACCAGCCTGACCACCAACGCCGGCGGCGCCACCGCGATCAACGGCGGGGCGGTCACGACGACGGGCGCCCAGACCTACGGGGACGCGGTGACCCTCGGGGTGGCGACGACGCTCATCGGCGTCGGCAACACCTTCAGCAGCACCGTGAATGGGCCGGGCGCCCTGACGGTGAACGACAGCGGCACGACGACCTTCACGGGCGCGGTCGGCGGCGGCACGGCACTGACGAGCCTGACGACGAACGCGGGTGGGACAACGGCGATCAACGGCGGGGCCGTGACGACGACGGGTGCGCAGACCTACGGGGACGCTGTGACCTTGGGGGCGGCGACCACGCTGACCGGCGTGGGCAACACCTTTGCGAACACGGTGAACGGCGCGCAGACGCTGTCCATTGTCGACAGCGGCACGACAACCTTTAGCGGGGCGGTCGGCGGCGGCACGGCACTGACGAGCCTGACGACTAACGCGGGCGGCACGACGGCGATCAACGGCGGGGCGGTGACGACGACGGGCGCCCAGACCTACGGGGACGCGGTGACCCTCGGGGTGGCGACGACGCTCATCGGCGTCGGCAACACCTTCAGCAGCACCGTGAATGGGCCGGGCGCCCTGACGGTGAACGACAGCGGCACAACGACCTTCACGGGCGCGGTGGGCACCACCACGGCGCTGGCCTCGCTGACGACGAACGCGGGCGGCACGACGGCGATCAACGGCGGGGCGGTGACGACCTCCGGCGCGCAGACCTATAATGATGCGGTGACTCTCGGGGCCGCGACGACGCTGACCGGCGTGGGCAACACTTTTGCGAGCACCGTGAACGGCGCGCAGACGCTGTCGATTATCGACAGCGGCACGACGACGTTCAACGGAGCGGTGGGAGGGGGCACGGCACTGACGAGCCTGACGACGAACGCGGGCGGCACGACGGCCATCAACGGCGGGGCGGTGACGACGACGGGCGCCCAGTCCTACGGGGACGCGGTGACGCTGAATGCGAACACGACCCTGATCACGACAAACAGCGCGGTGGCCTTCGCCTCGATCCTGAACTCGTTCAACGCGACGGCCCGCAACCTCACAATCAACACCGGTTCAGGAGCAGTCACCTTTGGCGGAACCATCGGTGGGGTGAATCCGTTGGGCATCCTGACGATCAACAACACCGCCGCGGCGGGGCTGGCGTTGCCCACCACGACGGTGCAGACCCTCAACGCGACCACCAATGGAGCGATCACCCAATCGGGCAATCTCGTGGTTGCTGGCAACACGACGCTGGCCCCGGGACCCGGCAACAACGTGACGCTTACCCAGGCGGGCAACAACTTCGGCGGACCCGTGGGAGTGACCAACGGCAACAACGTGACCCTCGTCGATGCCAACATCCTCGACCTGGGCCCGATCGCGATCACCGGCAACCTCACGGCGACGGCGACCACGGGCGATATCACGAATACGGGTGGGGCGCTCTTGATCGGCGGCAACTCACTCTTCACCGCCAGTGCGGTGGGTGCCTCGATCAGCGTGAACAACGCCGGCAACAACTTCACCGGGACCGTGACCTTTGCGCCCACCGTGGGGCTCGCGAACGTGAGTGTGTTGGACAATTCGCCCTTCGATCTGCTTGGCAATACCATCAGCGGCAACCTGACCGTGAACGCGGTCGGGAACATCACGGACAGCGGGGCCATCCCCACGGTTGTCCAGACCGGTTTGGCGAGCTTCAACGCCAATGGCTTCAACATCACCCTCGATACTCCGGGCAACAACTTCAGCACCGTCCAGCTGGCGGGCGCGGCGATCACCCTGTTCAATGTCAACTCGATCAACTTCGCGGGCGTGCAGTCTTCCGGAGCGATCAACCTGCAGTCTGCGGGCACGATGACCATCAGTAACCCGATCACCGGCGGATCGTCGGTCACTCTCGGCTCGACCGCGGGCGATCTGGTCATCAACGCGCCCATCAGCACCACCTCCGGCAACCTGACCCTGACCGCCGCGCAGAATGTCGCTTCCACCGCGCCCGGCACCCTCACCACGGCCGGCGGGTCGATCACGGTCACGGCGACGAGTGGCAGCGCCCAGGTGGCGGCCACTTCCACGTCCGGCGGAGCGGTGACGGTGACGGCGGCCGGGGCGGCCCAGTTCATCAGCCCGCTCACGATCAGCGGCCCCTTCCTCGTCAACGCCGGGGGCAACATTACCTTCGACCAGTCGATCGGTGGCGGGGGCTCCCTCACGGCGAACACCTCTGGCATCACGCGCTTCTCCGGCCCGATCAGCGGCCTGAACAGCCTGCTGACCAATGTCGGCGGCTCGACGATCCTGGGGGGAGGCTCCCTGGGCGTCACCGGCTCCTTCCGCTTCAACGATCCGGTGCAGCTGGCCAGCAGCATGGTTATCTCCGGCCCGACCGGCCGTTTCAACAGCACTCTCGATGGCGGACAGGGGCTGACCGTCAACTTGTCGGGTGACGCGATTTTTGTCGGCGCCATCGGTGGAAGCCAGCGGCTGGGGAGCATCACGACCGACAGCGCGGGCCGCACGCTGTTCTACGGCGGTTCAGTCCTCACGACCGGCGCGCAGGTTTACAATGACTCCGTGCTGCTCGGCACGAACACCACGATGGGGGCGTCCGCCCTCACTTTCAACGGCCCGCTCAACACCGGCCCGGCCCTCACGACCCTGGCACCCCTTTCCGGCGGTAGCGCCGCCACCACCGGCGAGAGCGACCTGACGGCCAATGTCTCAGGCGCCACGGTGTTCAACGCACCGGTCGGTCAGACGACCCGGCTGGGGGATGTGACCACCGATGCCGCCGGCACGACGATCATTCGCGCCAACTTCAACGCCACCCGGCTCACCGTGAACGACCCGGTGACCTTCGACACCGCCCCGGCCATCACGATCGACACCACCGGCGCGCAGCTCTTCGCCGGCACGGCCACGCTGGGCACGAACCTCACCTTCAAATCGACCCTGAACGCGGTCTTCAGCCCGACCGCGAGCGACCCCGAGGGCATCCGCTTCGCCCAAGGCCTCTCCGCGCCGGGCCGGACGGTCACGATCACGGCGCCCCAGGCGACCATCAGCACGGGCGGCGACATCGGCGCGGCCAACGCCAGGCTGAACACGATCTCCGCTACCGGCCGCTACCTGGTCATCGGCGGCAGTGTCTGGGCGCAAGGTGACATCGCGCTGGGCATCGGCACCGGGACGACCGGCGAGAACGACTTCCTCCAGTTCACCGGTCCCGCCGGGACCGTGCGCAACACCTTTGTGGATTCTCTGGAGGGTGATATCATCCTCGGCAGCGGCGCCACCGGCGGGGCGGCGAAGACCGACGCCCCGGGACGCTCCTCCATCTCCAAGCGCAATGACGGCGACCTGTATCTGTTCGCCCGTAAGGTGACGATCCAGCCCTTCGAGCGTCTGGTGGTGCGCAACGGCTCGCTGATTGCCATCGCCGACGGCACGGCGGCCGACGACGGGATCACGCTAAGCAGCACGGCGGCTTCCAACTATCTGGTCCTGGTCAGCTCAACGGATCGGACGGTCCCGGGCATCATCCTGCGCTCGCGCGGCCCGGCCAACATCGATCCGCCGGGCGGGACTGTGACGCTGGATCAAGGCACCGACCTGATCGCCGGCGCCGTACTCTTCTTCAACGTCAACTATTCGCTGGCCGGGACCTTCCCGACGCGCGAGGCGTATGCCCCCGCGCCAGCGACGGAGGCCGCTTTCGACTACACCCGGTTCACCGGCAACATCTTGGGCGCCTTCGGTCCTCTGACCATCGGCATCCTGCCTGATGGGGGCGGAGTGGCGCACAACGTGTATGTCGCCGACCTGGTGCTGAGTAACCGCTTCCGCCCGATCCTCGGCGGCCTGATCTACCTGGATCTCAGCACCGCGCCCGGCTTTGGCACCGGCCCGTTCATCCAGACGGACCTGATCGGCCTGACCGACGTGGTGCCGATGCGCACGCTGTTCTCGCGCAATGCCGCCCCGCGCACTAACCTTCAGTCGGCCTTTACGCCGAATGTGCCCCGCGAAGATCGCGAGACCACCCCGCCCGAGGTCGACCTGTCCCCCGCCGTGCGTGAGCAACTGCAGGCCCTCGGCATCTATGCCCGCGCCCTTCGGCCGGAGGAGACCCGGTCCCGCGAACTCCGCATGGGCTTGTTCACCACCATCCCCGAGCGGGAACGCCCCCGGGAGTCCGATTACGAGGTGGCCGACGCCCGCGTCGAGAACCGTGCCGTACGCGAGGTGCTTCGCCTCGCCACCGAGGCCGGCCTGATCGGCGAGGGCCAAGGCAAGCTCGAGGAAGTGGCCCGGGCGCTGGCCGCCAGCTACGAGGCATTCTCGGTGCTGTCGCTCAGCCAGGAGGCCAAGGACTTCCGCGCTTGGCTGGAAGTGAGCACCGAGCCCGACTCCATGCGGGTGCTCGAATATGTGAAGACCCTCCACGAGACCCTGAAGGGTATCGAGCTGCTCGGCCTCACGCGGCAGGAACTGGCCAGCTCCAAGGCGCAGATTTACGGCAGCATCCTGCGCGCCCGTCTCAACGCCGAGCCGGAATTCCTCCGCTCGCTGGTGGAGGGCGCTGCGGCCCCCACCCAAGTGTCAGCCGTCGAGTCACCCTCGGTCGCCTCGGGGTCGCTGGTCCAGGCCGCACTTCGCTGACGCCCGATCAGCCGGGCCTGATTCCTCGCTTGTGCCATCGGCCGGATTGGTTATCGAAGGGGGCTGCCTCCCATGGATTCTACACCAGGTTTCGGACAAACTAACCCGAGTTTCGGTAGCACCAATCCGACGTCGGGGCAGCCCAACCGCCGCCTCGCGGCCGTGATGTTCCTCGATATGGTCGGCTACAGTGCCATGATGGCCGGGGACGAGGAACGGGCCCTCGCCTGCGTGGGCGAATTGGAGAAGCTTCTCCGGGCCGAGGTGCCCAAGTTCGGTGGCCGCGTGGTTAAGTTCCTGGGTGACGGCTCGATGGCCGAGTTTCCCACCGCCTTGGCCGCCGTGCGCTGCAGCCAGAGCATACTGCTGGACGTCGAATCCAACAACGCCTGGGTTCCCGTGGAAAAACGCTATTCCGTGCGCATCGGTCTGCACCTTGGCGAGTTGGTGGACCGGGCTGACGACATCTTCAGCAATGCCGTGAACGTCGCCGCCCGCATCCAACCCTTGGCCGACCCGGGCGGCATCGCCATGTCCAGCTTCATCTATTCCCAGATTGAGAACCAGCTCGACCTGAAGGGCACCTACCTGCCGCCCCAGAAGCTCAAGAACATCCCCGAGAAAATGCGCATCTTCCTGGTTCATCCAATCGGGGGCGATGTGGCCGGCCGGGCGATTCGCCGGCACAAGCCGTTTGCCACCAAGGTGGCCATCGGTGCCGCCGTGCTGCTCCTGGCGGTGGTCCTGGCGTATTATTTCGGCGGCCATCGCTGAGCCGGCGGACAACTGGGTGAATCGGGCGTCGTCCCGGTGGCCCTACCTTGTTCTTGTAGGCGGGTCGCTTGCCCGCCACTTTCCGTCTCGCCATGGCCCAAACCGAAGCCCCCAAGATCATCTTCTCGATGATCGGCGTCTCGAAGAAGATCGAGCGCAAGGAAATCCTCCGCGACATTTCCCTGTCGTTCTATTTCGGCGCCAAGATCGGCGTCCTCGGCCTCAACGGCTCGGGCAAGTCATCGCTCATGCGCATCCTGGCCGGGATCGACACCGAGATTGACGGCCGCATCCATTTCGAGCCCGGTTACACCGTCGGCTTCCTGCCGCAGGAACCGTCCCTGACCGCCGGCGCCACGGTCCGGGCCTGCGTCGAGGAGGGCGTGAAGCACCTCACCGACCTGACCGCGGCCTATGACGCCAGCTGGGATGAGATTGCCGTCGCCCCGGACGACGCAGCCCGTGACGCCATCAGCGACAGGCAGGCCAAGCTGCAGGAAAAGATCGATCACCTGGGGGCGTGGGACGTGGCCCCGATGGTGGAGCAGGCCATGGACGCGCTGCGCTGTCCGGCGGGCGACGCCATCGTGGACAACCTTTCCGGCGGCGAACGCCGCCGGGTCGCCTTGGCTCGGCTGCTGTTGCAGAAGCCCTCCATCCTGCTGCTCGACGAGCCGACCAACCACCTTGACGCCGACTCGGTCAACTGGCTCGAACAGCATCTCTCGCGCTACGAGGGCACGGTCATCGCCGTCACCCACGACCGCTACTTTCTCGACAACGTCGCCGGCTGGATTCTTGAGCTCGACCACGGTCACGGGCTGCCGTTCAAGGGCAACTACTCGTCGTGGCTGGAGCAGAAGCAGGCCATGGCCACGGTCGCCGAGCGCACCGAGAGCAAGCGCCAGAAGGCGATGGCGCGCGAACTCGAGTGGATCCGGCAAAGCGCAAAGGCGCGCGTGGCGAAATCCCAGGCGCGCATCAGCGCCTACGAAGCCATGCTCAAGCAGGACGTGGCCGAGCAGGAGAAGAAATTCGAGATCATCATCCCGCCCGGGCCCCGGCTCGGCACGCTCGTCGTGCAGGCACAGAAGGTGGCGAAGGGCTACGGCGACAAGCTGCTGTTCGAGAACCTGGAGTTTTCGCTGCCGCCCGGCGGCATTGTGGGGATCATCGGGCCGAACGGCGCGGGCAAGACGACACTCTTCAAGCTCATCACCAACCTCGAGAAACCCGACGCCGGCAGCTTCAAGGTGGGTGACTCGGTGAAGTCCGCCTATGTCGAACAGTCGCGCGACTCGCTCGAGGGCCACAAGACCATCTGGCAGGTCATCAGTGACGAGCAGGAGATCATGGTGCTCGGCACGCGTTCGGTGAACAGCCGCGCCTACTGTGCGCAGTTCGGCTTCACCGGCGCGGACCAGCAGAAAAAAGTCGGCGTACTCTCGGGCGGTGAACGCAACCGCGTGCTGCTGGCCCGCGTGCTCAAGAGCGGTGCCAACCTGCTGCTTCTCGACGAGCCGACCAACGACCTCGACGTGAATTCCATCCGTGCGCTGGAGGAGGCGCTGGAGAGCTTCGCCGGCTGTGCCGTGATCATCTCCCACGACCGCTGGTTCCTCGATCGCACGGCGACGCACATCATGGCCTTCGAGGGTGACAGCTACGTGCACTGGTTCGCCGGCAATTACTCCGCCTACCTCGAGGACTTCAAGAAGCGGAAGGGGAAGGACGCCGACCAGCCGCACCGGATCAAGTATCGGAAGCTGACGCGCTGAGGGATTGCGTCGGGCGGGGGAAATTCGCACGCTCCGCCAGATGCCGTTTCCGACCACCCGCTGGAGCCTGCTGGCGCAGGCGACCGTCAACGGCAGCGCGGCGCAGGCGGACGCACTGGCGGAATTCTACCGGCGCTACCGCGAGCCGGTCATCGCCTTCATCCGGCAGCAGCCCGGCCTGCAGGAGCGGGCGGAGGACCTGGCGCAGGAATTTTTCGTCCATCTCATCGAGGAATCGACCTTGCGCCGGGCTGACCCCGCGGGTGGGCGCTTCCGGTCGTTTCTACTGGGGGCGCTGGTGCGTTTTCTCTCGCGCGACCGGGTGAAGGGCGCGGCCGCCAAGCGCGGCGGCGGTGCGGCGCCGTTGTCGTTCGACGCCCTGGCCGGGGACGGGCCGGCCGTGCCTTCCGCGGTGGCGCGGACCTTCGACCGGGTGTGGGCCCATGAGGTATTGGCGCTGGCCCGGCGGGAACAGGCCGCGCGCTGGGCCGCGCGGGAGCGGTCCGCGGAACTGGCCGGCTTGGCCGGATTTCTCCCCGGCACCGCGGCCCCGCCCACGTATGAGGCGGCGGCCGCAGCGCTTGGCTGGCCGCTCGCCCGGCTCAAGACGGAGGTGCACCGGCTGCGGCAGGAATTTCGCGAACTGGTCCGTGCCGAGGTGGCGTTGACCGTGGATGCCCCCCACGAGATCGAGGCGGAGATGAACCACTTGCACGCCGTGCTGGCCGATCCCGCTGAGTAAGCCGATGGACCCGTTCGTGCCCTCCTCCCGTTGTCCGGCCTGCGGCGCCGCGCTGTCTGATGGCTGGTGCGCCCGCTGTGCGTTGGCTGCAGCGCTGGCACCGGGTGAGGAGGCCGGGGCGGAGAAATCACTCTTTACCGTGCCCGGCCATCTGGTGCTGGCCGAGCTCGGCCGCGGCGGGGCGGGCATCGTGGCGGCGCTCGATCATCCAGTGATCCTGCCGGTACTGAGCGTTGGCGAATACGACGGCCTGCCGTATTACACCATGAAGCTCTGCGCGGGTGGCTCGCTGGCGGGACGGCTCGCGCGCTACCACGACGACCCCCGGGCCGTGGCGGAACTCATGGTGACGCTGGCCGGGGCCGTGCAGCATGCGCATGCGCGCGGCGTGCTGCATCGCGACCTGAAGCCGGAGAACATCCTGTTCGACGAGGCGGACCGGCCATTCGTGAGCGATTTCGGCCTGGCGAAAATATTCGAGGGCAGCGCGGCCCCCGGTGGCCCTGCCACCCGGCCATTGCTGGTGATGGGCACCCCGGGCTACATGGCGCCCTAAGTGCTTAAAGCCGGGGCCGGCGCCGCGACGACGGCGGCGGATATCTTTGCGCTCGGGGCGATGCTGCACGAGTTGCTCACGGGCCGCCCGCCCCCAGCGGAAGGCGCCGCGGTCGCGCCGCGACCTGGTGTGCCGCGCGACCTCGCGGTGATCACCGCGCATGCGCTGGCCGCCGAGCCGGCGAAACGCTACGCTTCGGCGGAAGCGCTCGCGGCGGATCTGCGCGCGTGGCTGGCGGGCCGGCCGATCGCGGCGCGGCCGATGTCGGCGCTGGGTCGGGGTTGGGCTTGGGCGCGGCGCAATCCCGCGTTGGCGGCGGTGGCCGCGGCGCTGACGCTGACACTGGCCGGCGGCACCACCGCGCTGGGATTCAAGAATCGCGCGCTTGGGCTTGCGTTGGCCGAGGCGCAGGCGGCGGAGGCCCGCTCGCAGGCCAGCCTCGCGGAGTCCCTGGTCGCGCAGGCCACGGCGGTGCGGCAGAGCGGGCGCGACGGGCAGCGCCGTGAGGCGCAGGCGCTGCTGGGACGCGCGGCGCACATCAAGCCGACGGAGGCCATGCGCGACGAGGCAACGGCGGCGCTGCTGCTGCCGGACTGGAGCGAGCTGGAGGAACCGCACCTGTGGACCGGGGACAGTGTCACGGCGGTGCCCGCGCCGGATTTCAGCGCCTTCCTGCTGGAGGACATGGAGCATCATTTCAGCCTGCGATCACGCGCCGGCGGGCCGCCCCGGTGGACCTGGACCGGGCCGGCGTCGTCGGCCAGTTGGCCGGTGTTCTCGCCCGATGGGCGCTGGGTGGCGTTGCACCTGCGCAACGATGAGGTGCAGGTCCTCGCCGTGGCGGACGGCCAGCCGGCGCTTCGCCTCACCGGCCGGCCTTACGCGTTCAAGGGATCGGTCTGGTATTTCGGCAAAGATCTGGATTTTTCCCCGGACGGGACGCTGCTCGCCGTCGCGCGGCCGGAGGGGGGCGTGAGCTTTCACCGGCCCGAAGGCGGCGAACCGGTGCGCGTGTGGACCGGTTCACCGTGGGTGACCACGATGCAGTTTTCGCCGGACGGCACGCGTCTGGCCGTAGGCGGGGGCCACGAACTGAAGGACTCGGTGCTCGCGGTGCTCGATGCGGCCACGGCGCAGGTGCTGGTGCAGGAGAAGACGCCGCGGCGGGTCGAGTTCACGGCGTGGTCCGCGGACGGACACTGGCTGGCGTTCCGCGCCAGCGGGGGCAGTGCGGAGGTGCGGGTCGCCGCCGACCTGAAAGTACGAGCCGTGCTGCCCGACCGCGCGGCCCTGCATGGCAAGTTTCTCCCCGACGGCGAGCGCCTGCTGCTGACCCAGCAGGTGAGTGCCACGCGCCTGTGGGATATCGATAGCGCCCGGCTGCTGCTGGAAAAAGCCGACGGTGGCCGACCGGGCAACTGGTGGGGCGGGGCACCCTTGCAGCAATGGCGGGCGTTTATGGCTGGCCCGGTCAATCTGGTCCGCTTCGAAGACAGCCCGGTGCTGCGCACCTGGCGCGCCGGCGAGGATAATTTCACCGTGCCGGAACACGGCTGGCCGACCGAGCTATCCGCGGATGGGCAATTCCTCGCGGTGGGCGGCTGGGGTGGCGGGGTGGTCTGGCAGCTGGCCACCGGCCGGGCCGTGCTCCGGTTGACGCTGAGCGACACCAGCGAGGCGGGCGGCCTGCGCCTTCGATCCGGCGGGTGGGGCCCTGTGGGTCAGCCTCGTGGCCGGGGGGCTGTGGCGGGTGCCTGTGCATGGCATGGAAACCGGGCATTGGACAGCGGAACCCGGTATCCAGATTGACGCGGAGCCAGGCTTTTACTTCACCGCGAGCAATCGGCCCAGCGGCCGCCTGGCGTTGGTGAATCCGCTGGCCGGCGAGGTGAAGATCATCGACTCGCGCATCCGGCGCGTGCTCAGCCGGTGGCCGCATGCCGGGGCCAGTCGGGCGGAATTTTCCCCCGATGGATTGCAGGTGGTCGTCAACGGCACGCCTTCGGCCAAGGGCCACAGCGCGCCGGCGACTGTTTACACCAGTGCGACCGGGGCGGTGGTGAAGGTGCTCGGCACCGAGCCGGGTCGCGTCGCGCGCTGGAGCCCCGGCGGGGCGTGGGTGTTGGCGGGTGAGGGCAAGATGTCGGTCAAGCTGTGGCAGACCGGCACTTGGGCTCCCGGTCCCGCTTTGCCGGCCGGAACCCAAGGCTGGCAATATGCCGTGGCCTTCACGGCGGACGACCGGCAATTGGCGATGCAGACCGGCGATAATTTTCAGTTGTTTGATTTGGCGAGCGGCACGGTTTCCCTCCGCTGGGTCAAGCCCGATGACGTCGGATTTCTGCCCGATAGCGGGATCGACGGCGACCGCCGGTTCTGGGCGGTGACGTTGGACGGCCGGCTGCACGTGTGGGACCTCACCGCCCTGCGGCGCGAACTGGCGAAAATCGGCCTTGGGCCGGCGCCCGGACCGTAGTGGGGGTATTTCGGGCAAATTGGCGTAAGTTTGAAACTTCCCGCCAGATTTTTGCAGAAGGGTAGGTGGACACCCATGCTTACCACGAAAAGCCATGCCGGATACGCGCCGGTCAGGGCGGCGCTGCACCTTGCGCCGCAAGCCGGGCGGAGCCTTTCCCGGATCATCCGCACGCTTTGGCTCATCGCGGGGCTGGGCGTGGGCGGGGTGGTGTGGGGGCAGACCGTATGGACAGGGACCACGGGTGACTGGCTGACGGCGGGCAACTGGAACAACGGCGTGCCCACGGGCTCGACCGGGGCGACCATCGGTAATGGCGGCATTGCCAGCCTTGCCGGCTCGGGCAACGCCGGCACGCTCACGATCGGAAACAACGGTGCGCTCTCCGTGGCGGGCACGCTGGCGATCAGCGGGGCGTTTACCAACACGGGGACGTTTAACATTGCCGGAGTGTTAAGCGGGACCGGGATGATCACCAATCAGGGTTTGATTCAGGCTTTGCCGACCGCCGTCGGCATGCCGGCGACGATTACCAATCCGTTGACCAACACGAGCAGCGGCACCGTAAGTGTGCCGTTGGGCCGGAGCCTGACCTTGAGCGGGCCGGTCAATAACAGCGGAACGCTTTCGGTCGCGGGCACGCCGACATTGTCCAGTGATTTAAAGCTGACGGGCACGGTCATAAATACCGGCACGCTCGACGTGGCGGGGGCGATGACGTTTGCGGGGCCGGTGACGAATACGGGCAATGCGACGGTTTCGGGTCAGTTGTATTTCAGTGGTGGGGGCACGTCGACTGGCCCCATCGCACTCGCCGGTGGCGTCGTGGGATTTGGCAGCACCACCTTCAGCGTGCCGAACGCGGCGACCAGCATCACAGGCTCGGGCGGGCTCACCTTCGGCGCCGGGACCACCACGCTCGACTACGGGATCAGCAATGCGCCGTTGACGGTCACGCAGAGCTTGGGTTTCAGCGGGGGCACGCTCGTCTTGCCGGGCGCGACCAGCCTCCGCGCGAGCGTGCTGGCCCTCGCCAGCTCCGGTCAAACGCCCGACCTGCCCACCACCGTGCTCGCGAACGGCACCTTTATCTGGAACGGCGGCAGCGTGCGAAACACGCTTATCCTCGAGCCGGGGGTAAAGACCACCGACACGGGTTGGGATACCGTCAACTTTGTCGATCCCGCGAGTTTGGTGGCGGGAGTCCGGTTTGGCGGAGGCCACACGATCAACGGCACGTTGATCAACCGTTCCTCGACGTTGAGTTTCCAGTCCACGGTGGGCGGTTTCGGTTTCGGCGGGAGCGGCACCTTGCGCAACGAGGGCACGGTCGCGATCAACACCGGGGCTTCATCCTGGACACCCACGGTTCAAAACGTCGGCACCGCCACGCTGGCGGGGCATTTCACCACCGTTAACAACGCGGGCAGCCTGACCGTCGCGGCTTCGGCTGCAGTGACCCAGATCACGACGCTGACGCAGACCGCCGGCACCACGACGTTTTCAGGTTTCCAGCTCGTGGGGGGGCAAACCTGGGACATCCAAGCCGGCTCGACCTTGGCCACGCCCGATGGCGCCTGGCTAACCGTGGGCAGCTTGGCCAATGCCGGCACCCTCGATTTTACCGGCCCCACGACGGTGGAAAACCCGATGCAGAATCTAGCCGGCGGCGTGGTTCATATCACCGGCAGTATGCATACCATCTCGCCCTTTCTCTTGCAGAACCAAGGCACGATCATTCTCGACGGTCCCTTGGCCAAAATCTGGATTCTTATCAGCGGCGTGCTGGGTGGCACAGCGACTTCGTCGAGTGAGCAACTGGCGACGCTCGCCGGCGGCACGCTGGACATCCGCAACGGAGCCAATCTCACGCTGAGCAACGGCATCGGCGCCGCGGCCAATCTGGTCGTGGGCAACGGCAGCACGCTCTCGCAGACCGGCGGTAATCTCTCGGGCGCGATCTCGCTGCTTAACCTCGGGACCTTTAACTGGGCCGGCGGTTCGTGGAACGCGGTGGGGGCGACGACGACGATCGCGGCTGGAGCGACGCTGAACCTGACGACGGCGAACGCGCACGACTTCAACGGGCGGGCGATCGTGAACAACGGGACGCTCAACTGGAGCGAAGGCGCCATCCGGGCGAGCCAGGGCGGGACGCTGGTGAACAACGCGACGTTTAACGACAGTTCGACGGGACAGATGGGCGGCACCGGGACCAGCGGGGCGGACCTGATCTTCACCAATGCGGCGAACGGCACCTACGTGGTGAGTGGCGGCGTCACGAAAACGATGGGCGTCGCGTTTACGAATCTTGGCACGGTGGACGTGCAGTCGGGGCAATTGTCGGTCGGCGGGATCGTGAGCGGGGGTGTGCTCTCGGGTGGCACGTGGCGCGTGGGCGATGGCGCGAGGCTCAACCTCAACAGCGACGCGGCCATCGCGCAGAATGCGGCGACGGTGGTGCTCACGGGAGCGGGGTCGGTGTTCTACGGGCTAAACAGTCTCACGAGCAATACGGGTTCGCTCAGCCTACTCGGTGGGCGAGCCTTCACGACGAGCGCAGCGGTGACGAATGCCGGCGCGCTGATCGTTGGTGTGGGCAGCAGTTTCTCCACGAGTTCGACCTTCACCAACAGCGGCACGCTGAACGTGACCGGCAGTTTCAGCGCGGGCGGCGGGTTGACGAACACCGGCACGCTCGGCGGCAGCGGGACCTTCACTGGCAGCCTGATCTCTGCGGGCACGCTCTCCCCCGGCAATTCGCCGGGGCTCCTGACGGTGACGGGCAACCTGACGCTCCAAGGCAGCTCTCAGCTGATCATGGAACTCGGCGGCCTGGTGGAGGGTGTGAGCTACGACAGCATCGACGTGAGCGGGATCATGGCGCTGAACGGCGGCTTAAATGTCTTGCTGGTGAACGGCTTTGTCCCGACGACCGGCGCCACGTTCAACCTGTTTGATGCGAGCTCGTTCACGGGCACGTTCAGTTCAATGAGTTTGCCCACCCTGACAACCGGCCTGACCTGGAACAGCAGCGCGCTCTATGCGACCGGCATCATCAGCGTGACCGGCACCGCCATCCCCGAGCCGTCGACCTATGCGGCGCTGGCTGGGCTGGGCGCGCTGGGATTCGTGTTGTTGCGCCGGCGGCGGGCAGCGGCCTGAGTTCGCGGTGGCCCGGCCAGCAGACTGGCCGTTCGGGTAACGTGCTTGAGCTACGGGAGTGGCTTGACCAAGTTTCCTGTATGAAACTTCGCCCACTGCTGCTCGCTTTCTTTGGTTGCACCACGCTGGCGTTTGCCGGTGAAAAGCTCGTCGTGAAGGCCGCGCGGCTCATTGACGGCAAGGGTGGGGCGCCGCTCGCGCCAGCCATGGTGCTGATCGACGGCGATCGCATCCTCGGGGTTGGCGCCAACATCAAGGTGCCCGACGGCGCCCGCGTCCTCGACCTCGGTGGGGCTACGTTGCTGCCCGGTCTCATCGACCTGCACACTCACTTGACCGGGAAGTACGACGTGCACTGGGAGGACGAGCTCATCAAGACCACTCCGGCATTTTCTGCGCTGTGGGGTGCGCATAACGCGCAGGTGACGTTGTTGGCCGGTTTTACCACGGTGCGGGACATGGGTACCTCGTGGCCCTACGTTGACGTCGAACTCCGCAATGCGATTAACGCCGGCGCCGTACCTGGTCCGCGGATGTTCGTGGCGGGGGCCTATGTCTCGTCGACGGGCGGCGCGGGTGATGCCTCGCAGTTCTCCGAGTACGTGCAGGTGCCGAGCGTCGACAACCTCGCCGATTCGCCCGAGGAGGTCGTCAAGCAGGTGCGCAAGAATTTCAAGCATGGCGCCGACTTCATCAAGCTGCTCGCCACGGGGGCGGTGTTGTCGAAGGGCCAGTCGCCCGGCGCGCAGACATTTTCCGATGAGGAAATTCTCGCCGCGGTCACGGAAGCCAACCGCTGGGGCCGGCAGGTCGCGGTCCACGCCCACGGCATCGGCGGCATCAAGACCTCCATCCGCGCCGGCGTCCGGACGATCGACCACGGCTCCTTCCTCGACGATGAGGCCATCGAGATGCTCAAGGCAACCCATCGCAAGACGTTCTACGTTCCCACGCTCTACACCAGCACGGTCATCGCCCGGCAGGGCCGCGAGGCGGGCATTCCCGAGTCCGAGATCCTGCGGAGCAAGATGATCAGCGACACCAAGGACCTCGGCTTTAGGCGAGCGCTGGCCGCCGGCCTGCCGATCGGCTTCGGTTCCGACTCCAAGGTCATTCCGCACGGGGAAAACGCCATGGAGTTCCTCGAGCGAGGCCGGCTCGGCGAGAAGCCGATGGCTAGCATTGTCTCGGCCACGAGCCTCAACGCCGAGATCATGGGCTGGGGCGACCGCGTCGGCTCGATCGAGCCGGGCCGGTTCGCCGACCTCATCGCCGTGCGCGGCGATCCGCTGAAGGACATCGCCGAGCTCACCCGCGTGCGCTGGGTGATGAAAGGCGGCGAGGTGGTGAAGGACGAGCTGGCGAAGCAGTGAGCTGGCGCGGGAACGCGTCCTATTCGAACCCGAAGAGCCGGCCCATTTCGCGGCGGTCCTTCTTGGTCGGTCGGCCTTCGCCGCGCTGGCGGGCCAGCATGTGCTCAAGGCCAGCCTGCTTGGCCCGTTCGTATTCGGCCGCCGGGGTGAGATCGCTCATGAATTCCGGCAGTTGCTTCGCCGCGATGCGCGATTTCGGGTGGCCGAGGACTTTCAGGGTGCGGGTGAGGGCGCCGACCCGGATGGTGATGATCTCCCCCACGTGGACATCCCGGCCGGGCTTGGCCTCGAGTTCGCCGAGGAGGACCTTGCCCGCGCGGCAGGCGGACGTGGCTTCGGGGCGGGTCTTGAAGACCCGCACGCTCCAGAGCCATTTGTCGAGCCGGGGATCGTCCATGGACTCAAGCTATGGTAATGTGGCACTCAGGAAAGCAGGAACGGAGTTAGCCACTAACCCAAACAAGACAGATTTTATGGCCACAAAAAACACAAGAATCCGAAGACGGATGCGGCACTTAAGGCGCCTAGAGGCGCGCGGCGAATCAACGACAGCAAGATCAGCCACTTTCGTGTTCTTTGTGGCCAATCGGTTTGGTGCCTTGCCGGGGTTGCTTCGGAATAAAATCCGGCTAGTCTCCTCCTACGTCCATGAACGTCCGATCCTTCCTCGCCCTCCTGACCTTTTTTACCGCCATGACCCTCCAGGCTGATACCAAACCCGCGTCCTCAACCGAGCTGGCCACCATGGGTGGCGGCTGTTTCTGGTGTACGGAGGCCGTGATGGAGCGCCTCCCGGGGGTGAAGAAGGTCATCAGCGGCTATGCCGGCGGCCAGACGGCCAACCCGACCTACGAGGAGATCTGCACGGGCCGGACCGGCCATGCCGAGGTCATCCAGGTGGAGTTCGACCCCGCAGTCATCAGCTACGACAAGATCCTGGAGGTCTTCTTCGAGGCGCACGACCCGACCACGCTTAACCGCCAGGGTGCCGACGAGGGCACGCAGTATCGTTCGGTGATCTTCTATCACAGCGAGGCGCAGCAGAAGGCCGCGGCCCGGGCGAAGATCGCCGCGCAGGCCCTCTGGCCCGACCCCATCGTCACCGAGGTTTCTCCCCTGACCAAGTTCCACGTGGCGGAGAAATATCACCAAGATTACTTCCGGAACAATCCGAACCAAGGTTACTGCACTTTTGTCATCAAGCCTAAGATGAAGAAGCTCGAGCAGAAGGGCGTGATTCCGAAGGGCTGAGTCGGAATCATGCGGTGGGCCGTGGGCCAGCGAGCTCCTGTCAGCCGTAGGCCGGGCGAAGGCTGATGCTCGCGCTCTTAAGGCGCCCGCGAGCGGGCTGGCCCACCGTGGCATCAATCTGTTTCCAAGGTCTGCTGGTAAAGTCTGGCCAACGGCAAGAGGCTGAGGGCTAGGTGGAACCCGGCCTCTGGACGGGTTTTGATTCCAACCGACAGCAAACGCGGCCGGAGGCCGCGTTTCACCTCGGAAGGCATTCTGGCTCAGGCGCGGGCGCGCTGCCGGCGGGCCTTGACGATGGCGTCGGTCACGCGGTCGAGCCAGCGGATGGGGGCGATGGGACGGGGACTGAGAAATTCCTTCTCCTCGCCCACGGTCTGCCCGTGCTGGTAGAGGACCCCGGGAAGGATGTAGGTGCCAAAAACCCAGTCAGCCACCGGCAGGATGAAGAAGCCGGAGATGGCCTCGTTGCAGTCGATCACGGCGTGATGGCGCAGGTGGAAGCTGTAGACCTTGCGCCAGAAGCCGCCGAGCGTCGGGCGGTCGATGAGCGGGCCCCATTTCTCGAAGGACCAGTGTTCGATGGCGTGGAAGAGCTCGTAGATCAGCAGGGAGCAGGCCAGGGCGGCGTAGCCGGCGATAAACACGGGAAACGAGGGCAGAAGCCATTGCACCCCGAGGAATAACGGCGTGAGGATGGCGGCGAAGATCAGGAAGGTATACCAGGGGAAGAAAGAGGCTTCTTTTTGCTGCTGCTCGACGATCGGGTAGAAATTCTCGACGAAATTGACGTCCAAGCCGCCCGGTGTCCGGCGACGAGTGATGCGCGTCAGGCTGTGGTGATGGGTGTGCTGCTTGTAGAAGTAGCTGAGGAACGGCGCCACCGGCTTGTGCAGCACATACCGGTGGAAGAAGAACTCCATGAAGCAGTTGAAGAGAGAAAAGCCGACAAAAGCCACCAACAGCTTCCAGAACGGGCCGGAGATTTGTGCGGTCCACACGGCGTGGGGTGCCAGCAGCCAGACCAAGCCGAGGGTGCCCCCGAGGGATACGGCGACGACTAAAAGGAACAACGGCAGGGAGAACTCTTCCTCCGTGTGGGGGTTGGGGGAGATGCGTTCGGACATTAGGCGAAAAATCCATGTTTTTGACGCGCTTGGCAATCGCCGAAAACCGCGGCATGAGCGCCGGCCGCCACGGCCCGGCTGGACTTTCCGGATATCTGGATACACTGGCCTCATGCCCGACCAAGCAACTCAGGAGCTGAATGGCGCCGTCGTGACGGTGGACTTTATCCGCCACCGCAACGCCATGCTCGTGCGCGCCGACCTCGGGCTGCTGTTCACCGATTTCTACCTGCACGTGGCCGATAACAAGCTGCGCTATACGCCCGAGCAGGCGGCGCGCTTCAAGACCGCGCTGGCGGCCTTCGCCTTGCACTGTGCGTCCCGGCCGCTCAACGAGCACATCGCGTGGACCCTTAATTTCCAAGAACCGCGGCTGAACGTCTTCCTGGCGGGTGACAACGAGGACTGCACCGTCACGGGCCGGCTCTTCACCGAGAACGTGCGCGAGGCCGCCGAGAATGTGTTCTTCAGCGACATCGTGCCCCGGCGCGGGGCCGAGCCGCGGCGCAGCGTGGTTAATTTCCAAGGCGGCGATGTGTTCGCGGCCGTTGGCGTCTACTACGCGCGCAGCGAGCAACAGCCCGTGCGTTTTTTTGATCAGGGAAACGACAACTATGCGATGCTGGTGGCCCAGCCGGACTGCGACCTGGCGTGGTTTGCCTCGGTCGACGCCGAGGGGGTGCGCAATCCCGGCGCCGCCGAGACCATCGCCCGCATCCAGAGCCGCAACTACGGCTGGCACTGCGGCTGCACCCAGCAGAAGATTCTGGGCGCAATAGCGCCGGCCTTCCGCGCCGATCCCGAGGGGCTGTTCGGTGAAGGCGAGACCATCCGCGTGGAGTGCCCGCGCTGCGCCGCCGGCCATACCCTGACCCGCGAAGCGATGGAGGCCTACCTGGCTGAATCCGGGAAGACCGGTGCCTGAGTAAAGTTGTAGGAGCCTGCTTGCAGGCGATTGGTTATCGGCCACGCTGACGGCCTCGGATCGCCTGCAAGCAGGCTCCTACAAGCGAACCACATGAGCATCTGGGAGATCATCGGCACGGTGCTGGGCGTCATCGGCGTATGGCTGATGATCCGCCAGAATATCATCGGCTGGCCGGTCGGTCTCGTGCAGGTGGCCGTGTATGCCTGGGTGTTCTTCGACGCCAAGCTCTACTCGGACGCCATCCTGCAGGTCGCGTTCTTCCTGATCCAGGCCTATGGTTGGTGGCATTGGTGGCGCGGCTGCACGCCGGCCCATGCGCTGCCGGTGACCCAGCTCGGACCCGCGGCTGCGGCTGGCGCGGTGGTCGCCGGAGTCGTGCTGACGGCAGGCTGGGGGACATTGATGCGGACCACGGACGCGGCACTGCCCTACTGGGACGCGTTTATTCTGATCTACAGCCTCATCGCCCAGTGGCTGCAGGCGCGCAAGAAACTCGAATGCTGGCCCGGCTGGCTGCTGGTCAACACCGTGGCCATCGGGGTCTACTGGGTGAAGGACCTGCGGCTGACGGCCGGGCTCTACGTTATCTTCTGGCTGATGGCGCTGTGGGGTTGGCGCGAGTGGCGAAAATCGATGCCGGTAGGGCCGCTCTCGTCAGCCATAGGCCCGGCGAAGGCTGATGTCCCCAAGCGCCCGGAGGCGGGCCGTTGAGGGCAACGGCTCCTGTCGAAATCATGCCGACCGATATCAAACGCATCGCCGTCTATGGACCCGAATCCACGGGCAAGACGCAGCTCGCGGGAAAGCTGGCCGCCCATTTCGGGGCCCCCCTGGTTGCCGAGTATGCCCGGGAGCGCTGGGACCAGCAGGGCGCGCTGGGCCTCGAGGACATGCTGCCGATCGCCCGGGAGCAGTGGCGGCGTGAAGACGAGGCTGCGGCGGGCGCCGCCAGTCTGGTCATCTGCGATACCGACGCCCTCACCACGATGCTCTGGAGCGACCTGCTTTATGGCGCTTGTCCCGAGGAGCTGAGGCGCGGGGCGGAGAAACGCTCCAAGAATTACGAGCTCTACCTTCTGCTCGACGTCGACACGCCGTTTTCGCCCGATCCGCAGCGCTGTTTTCCCGATCCGGCGGACCGGGAAAAATGCATGCGTATCTGGCGCGGCGCGCTGGAGCGGCGGCAGCTGCCGTTTGTCCTCATCCGGGGCGACTGGGCCGCGCGCGAGGCGGCGGCCATCGCGGCAGTTCAGGCCCTGCGCTAGCGGATCCGGTTATTTGTAGTCCGGGTAGTCGGGCTGATACATCTGCGCCTTGATGTAAGCGGGCAGATCCGCGGGCCGGGGTTGCCGGGCGACACCACTGGCATAGGCGATCTCCGCCACGCCGAGCGCGATGGCGGCGGAAACCTCGCGGATGCGGGTGAGTGCCGGATAAACGCGGCCGATGGCCAGATCCTCCGGGGTCACCAGTTTCGCCAGCTCGCACGCGGCAACCAGGAACATCTCGTTTGTAACCCGCGAAGATTGGGTGGCGACCACGCCGAGACCGACGCCGGGGAAGATATAGGAATTGTTGCCCTGGCCCGACACGTAGGTGCGTCCGGCCAGCGTGCACGGCGGGAAGGGGCTGCCGCTGGCGAAGATCGCCCGGCCGTCGGTCCAGGTGTAGGCCTGCTCGGCGCTGCACTCGGATTTCGAGGTCGGATTGGAGAGCGCGAAGACGATCGGCCGTTCATTAAGGCGGCCCATGAGCCGCACCACCGGCTCGGTGAAGGTTGCGGCCTGGCCGGAGACGCCGATGAGGGCGTGTGGCTTGAGAGCCTCGATGGCCGCGCCCAGTTCCTTGACGGGGGCGTGGTCATGGGCGAAGCGGAGCTTGTGCTCGACGAGATCGGTGCGGCCTTTCACGACCAGGCCCTTGGAGTCGACAAACCAGCATTGGCGCCGCGCGGCCTCCAGCGGCACGCCCTCGGACACGAGGGCGTCCACGATGAGGTCGCCGATACCGATGCCGGCCTCGCCGGCGCCGTAGAAGAGGATGCGCAGATCTTTCAGCGGGCGGCCCGACAAGCGGGCGGCTGAATAGAGTCCGGCCAGGGTGACGCCCGCGGTGCCTTGGATGTCGTCGTTGAAGGTGCAGATCTTGTCCTGATAGCGGTGCAGCAGCGCGAAGGCGTTGGCGTTGCCGAAGTCCTCGAACTGCAGGCAAGTGCGGGGGAAGACCTTTTGCACAGCGTTGACGAACTCTTCGAGCAGTTCGTCGTAGGCGGGGCCACGCAGCCGGGGGACCGGGGTGCCAATGTAGAAGGGGTCCTCCCGCAGTTCCTTGTTGTCGGTGCCGACGTCCAGCTGGATGGGCAGGCACTGGGCCGGGTGGAGGCCGGCGCAGCCAGTGTAGAGCGAGAGCTTGCCCACGGGGATGCCCATGCCGTTGGCGCCGAGGTCACCGAGGCCGAGGATGCGCTCGCCGTCGGTCACGACGATCATGCGCACGTCGGGGTGGGGCCAGTTGCGCAGGACGGTGGCCACCCGGCCGCGGTCCGCCGCGGTCAAGTAGAGTCCGCGCGAGCGGCGGAAGATGTAACCCCAGCGCTGACAGGCCAGGCCGACCGTGGGCGTGTAGATGATCGGCATCATCTCGGGGAGGTGATCCAACACCACCCGGTAAAAGAGGGACTCGTTCCGCTCCTGCAGGGAGATGAGATAGATGTATTTCTCGAGATCGCTGGTCTTGCGCCGGAAGCTTTCGAGCACGCGGGTGACCTGCTGGTCCTGCGGGAAGACTCGCGGTGGCAGCAGGCCGCGCAGGCCGAGCTGGTCGCGTTCGGTGTCGGTGAAGGCAGTGCCTTTGTTGAGCAGCGGATCGTGGAGAAGATCGGCGCCGCGTTTGGTGAGGAGGGGAGTGCTCATGATAGGAAGGTTGGGAGAACCCGAGAATACTGCGCCCTTGGCGGCAAACCAACGACGATGACAGGTTGCGCGACAGTCATGACCGTTTGGCGGCGGGGTTGAGCCGGCGACTACTAAATGGCCGCTGGCAAAAAATGCGTAGCTTTGGGCGAGTTGTGCGTTGAAGCCGGCCGGCTTTCCGCCAGAACGCCCACGTCATGCTGACGGAAGATTATCTCCAGCGCTTCGGCGGGCTCGGCCGCCTCTACGGGACGGCGGCCCTGCCGCGGCTGCAGGCGGCGCACGTGTGCGTCGTGGGCGTGGGCGGGGTCGGCTCGTGGGTGGTCGAGGGTCTGGCCCGGTCCGGCATCGGGGCGATCACCCTGATCGACCTCGATGATGTGTGCCTGACCAACGTCAACCGCCAGCTGCCGGCACTCGACGGCAACATCGGCCGGCCGAAGGTGGCGGCGCTGGCGGAGCGGGTGCAGCTGATCAATCCGGCGTGCATCGTCACGCCGGTCAGCGAATATTTCACGGCCAAGACGGCGGACGCCCTGCTCGCGCCGCGCTTCAGCTGGGTGGTGGACTGCATTGACCTGATGTCGAACAAGGCGCTGCTCATCGCCGAGTGCACGAAGCGCGGCCAGCCGGTGCTCACGGTCGGCTCGGCGGGCGGCAAGCGGGACGCCACGCGGATTGTCGTGACCGACTTTGGCGGCGGGCACGGGGACGAATTGCTGCGGCAGGTGCGCAAGAAGCTGCGGCGCGACCACGGGTTCGCCAAGGGGGAGGGCAACCACTACGGCATCCCCTGCGTATCCTCGCAGGAGCAGCCGGTCTTTCCGTGGGCCGACGGCACTTGCTCGACCGCGCCCGAGGAGGGCTCGAACCTGCGGCTCGATTGCGCGACGGGCTTCGGCACCGCGGTGTTCATCACCGGCGCCTTTGGCTTCATCGCCGCTGGGGAGATCGTACGGCGCGTGGCGCTGGGCTGAGCGTCGGTCAGCGGGTCGGCTTGGGCGCGTTTTCCGCCGCGCGCAGCCAAGCGGTCCAATCGGCGTCGACGCCAAAGCGGAACGGCGGCAGTCCGGCTTCGGCCGCGCCGATGTCGGGCCCAGAGCCGCGATGCAGGGAATTGAAGTTGGCGAGCGGCGCGCCCGCATCATGGCCCGGCGAGCCCACTGCGAGGGTCGGGCAGGTGGTTGGGGAGGACGCATCGTATTGCGGTGCGGTGGCGTGGCCGTGCGACTCGGCGCCCGGCGCGGCGACCAGTTCGCCGGTATAGAGGTCGAAGTCGAAATCGTTGGAAGGATCAGCCAGCGGGTCGCGCACCGCTTGCGCCCCGGGGGGGCGGGTATGGAGGATATTATTGCGCGCGGTGATGTTCCAGACGCCATAGGCCGGGTCGGTCACGTAGGCGCCGCGCCTCATACCGGCGGGTGCCCCGTCCATCAGCGGTTGCAGGATCGTATTGTGAAAAAGATAGACCTGACCTCGCGCCATGGTGTCGGCCCGCGGGCGCTTGGTGCCGAGCTTGAAGATGGACCCCCCGGATGGATAGGGCGCGTTCCCCATGCTCGGCGGATTCGTCCGCGAGAAACCTGAGAGGTTGCGGTAGACATATTGCGGTCCGAGGGAGGTCGTGGCCAGGCCAAGCGCGTTGAAGGTGGTGTCGAGATAGTTGGCCCAGATGCGGACGTTCAGGTTGGCGCCCTCGGCCTCGATGGCGTCGTCCCAGCAATGGCTGATGCGGTTGCCATAGATGTCGGAATCGCGATTGGGAAAACCGGCGTAGCTGAAATTATCCGTCTCGCCCATGCCGTCGTTGAAGCAGTGTTGGTCGTCGGAATAGATTTCGTTGTAGCGGATCACCAGCTGCCCGCGAGGGTGTTTGAAGGTGATGCCCTGTGGTCCCTCGGGATGACCATGCTCGCCCCAGCTGTTGCTATCCGTGCGCGGGTGATGGAGGCGGCAGCGTTGGACGACAATCCGCTCGAGCACTGGCGTGTCAGAATAGATGGCGGCTTGGAGATTCTGCCCCCACGGGAGTCCCGGTTTGTTGCTACCCCAGCCGGATATATCGCAGCCCTCAACGATGACATCGGTCACGGCGCCGAGCACGAGGCCATTCTGGGTGCCTCCCTTCAAGGTCACACCGCGCAGGATCACGAACGAGGCTTCGATGCGGGCGGCCTCCGGGTGGGCCTCGCCCACGTCGATGATCGCGGTTTCGCCCGGGGCTGGTTCGTAGACGAGGTAACCGGTCGCTGCGGAGCCACCCTCGGTGATGACCAATGGAGTAGTTGACGTGCCGGCGGGCAGACGGCGCACGGCTTGGACCGGGAATTGCTCGGACCAAGTGGCAGCGGTGACGGCTTGGGTCTCGCCGCTGGCGAGTTGCAGGCTGATCTCATAGCGCGTGCCCGGCTGGAGGTCGACGATGCTTCCCCGATATTGGCGAGCATACTCAGGGGCGTCGGCGTGGGGGTTGGGGTCAAACCACAACGGGAGGGCGTCGCGCCAAGGGGATTCGCCGGCTGCACGGTAGCGGACCGAGCAAGGATTGCCGGCTGCGCCGGCCGCAGAGCGCCAGGTCAGACCGATGCAGTGGAAGGTAGGCACCGCCTGCGCCGGTTCGGCCACCGGGGTTGATTCACCGCGCGCCAGCGTGAGCAGCAGGCCGGCGAGCAGGAAACAGACGCAGCGTCTCATGGGGTGACGGCCGGGGCGGTTGCGACGTTGCGGGCGAGGGATACGTCGTGGCGGACCTTGCCGGCGGCATCAATAAATCGGGCGGAGAACTGCTCCGCGCTGAGCGTCACGGCGAGAAATCCACCGGTTTCGCCCAGACTGAATAGGCTCCGGTGATCCTTCTGCGTGGGGCGCGTCTGCGAGGCGGCGCCGGAACAAAAATAATGAATGCCGTCCTGGCTGAGGTGCTGCATGTCGTGTTCGTGGCCGTTGAAGTAGGCCTGCACGCCGTATTGGCGGAGCAGCGGTAGGACGGTGTGAAGCAGTTCCTTCGTGTCGCCGTGTTTCTCGCTGGCGGAGAGGATAGGATGGTGGCCGCAGACGATCTTCCATTGGGCAGACGAGCGGGCGAGTTCGCGCTCGAGCCAGGCCAACTGGGCGGCGGAGTCCTGCTCGTTCACGCCCTTGTATTTTGCGGGATTGTTGCGGTAGCTGGTAATGAAGGCGTTGGTGTCGAGGAAGAAAAATTGGACGGTCGTCTGTGGATCGACGCGGCGGGTGACGGAGTAGTAACGCGCCGGCATCTTCCAACGCGGGCTGTGCAGGGTGTAATCGATCTGGGCCTGGGCGCTGGTGTGGTAATCGTGGTTGCCGAGGAGAACATACCACGGGACCTGCAGCGACGGGGCGCGATAGATCTTCTCATAGGAGGTTTGCCACTGGGGCGCTTCGACACTCGGCACGCCGTCGGGATAGAAATTGTCGCCGAGGGAGATGACGAACTGGGTGCCCGTCTCAGTGGCGGTGCGACCCATCTGGTCGGCGACGTCCTGCTGTCCGAATTGCCCGTCGCGACCCCAGTCGCCCATGGCAATGAAGTTAAGGGAGGTCTCGGCGGCGAGCGCGGCCCAAGTGAGGCAACTCCAGACGCAAGCGGCGGCGAAGCGTCGGGAGGAACGGGGACGGAGAGAGGGAAGGAGGGCTTTCATAAAGGATGATCCATTGATACTGTCTGGAGGGGGAACCCAAGGATCTGGTTTGCGCACGGCCTTGCATCCGGCCGGTCAATGGCGGGACCGGACCGTGGCACCGTTGATCCACGCGCCCTGCACCTGCACACCGCGGGGATGCAAGGGAACGCCACGCTCATTGTGGTAGAGTAGGCTGACCAACAACTCGACGGCATTGGCACCCACCCCTTGGTTGTCCTGTCGCACGCCGGCGATATCACCCGGGCGGATGGCTCCGTCCTCGGTGGCTACGTCGACATTGAGATGGGCGAGCGAGATATCCTCCGGCACGCGCAGCCGGTTGTCCCTCAGCAACCGCAGCACATGGCGGCTGACGGTCACGATCACCTCAGCTCGGGTGGATTTTAGCCAGCCCATGATAGACGATTCGTGACTGTCCAGCAGCGGCGGCAGGGCCGTGGAGCCCAGCTCGGTCTGTAGAGTGGTGTTATAGCCGGCCAGAAAACGACCGTTGACGATGGCCTCGATGCGCGCCTCGCCGACGTAGCCGATGCGGCGGAAACCTAACGCCCAAAGCTGTTGCACCGCCAAGCGGCTGCACTCGTATTGATCGTCACTTGAATAGTGGAGGAAGGGCTGCTCGAAGCGCGTGCCCACGCCAACAATGGTGAACTGGTCAAGCGGCAGGGGAATGCTGCTGGCCAGGCTGCGCGCATTATCGAAATTTGGCACCAGCAGCCCGTTAATGCCGCGGTTGCGCAGGACACGGGTCAGTCGGTCTGAGGTCCGGCCGGTCGAAGGGATGCGGCTGAGTGCATAACCGAGCGCGGTGGCCCGCTGCTGGGCCCCCGTGTAGAAGGCGCGATGGACGGGGTCCCGGTTCCATTCCTCCGGATCCTTGAAAAAATCCAGCCAACCGAGATTGCATTTCGCCTCGGGCGGATGCCCGTCGCGCAATTGGGTCATGAGCGCCGACACCAGCGGATTAGGCCGATAGCCCATGCGCGCGACGACCTCCTCGACTTTTTTCCGCGTGAGCGGGCTGATCCGGGGGTCACTGCGCAACGCACGGCTGACGGTGCTGGCGGACACGCCGGCTTCGCGCGCGACCGATTCCATGGATAACCAAACCGGGCTGGATGCAGACTTTGGGGCAGGGGGCATCTGGCGGATCGTGTAGGGGGCGGGTCGGATCGGCGCAAGGCTTTGCGGGATGCAGGATCCAGCGCCGGCAGTTTTGACGGACATCCTTCCTCGGGAGCCACCAAAAAACCAACCGCAGAGATAGGTCACCCTCCCGTCGCGAGATCGTTGCAATTGACGGTTAAGGTTAACTTACTCGGAACGCAGGCTCACTCGCCAACGTCGCCAGTCGTTTAGCCCGATTGGGTGGTCGTCTGAAATCCGCCGGTCGCCCGACCAGCCGTCTGGTTCATGCAAGGCCGTGCGCGTTGCTTCGGGTTGCGAGAAGCTTCGGTCATGGCACCTCTCGCCGCTTACCCTGCCCTCGGTCCGCTGCTTCACAATGGCTTGGGGTATATCCCAACCTCAGATCAAGGATGACCACCATGAAAATGCGTTTCGTATCACCCCTACGCACCCTGTTTGCGGGCATTTGTCTGCTCGCGGCAGTCTCAGTCCCGGCCGCTGATCGTTATATCCGGCCGGTGCCGGCTCTAAGAACGGCACCAGCTGGGCCAACGCCTACGACCAAGCCCTCTTGCAAACCGCCATTACTGCTACCGTCGCTGGCGACACCCTTTACCTTGGCAGCGGTGATTTCACCGGCAAGGGCTACACGATTTCCGGCAGCGGAACTTCGGGGGCCAAGCGCCGCATCGTGGGCGTCGACACCGGAAGCGGGTTGCCGCGCTTCCTCGGCACCTTCGTGCTGACGAGCTCGGCCAACACCAACAATGTGGTGTTCAACTTCCCGGGTGCCGCCAGCCATTGGGAAATCCGGAACCTGCGCTTCCGTCAGCATGGTTTCCCCATCGACATGCCGGCCTCGGGCACCACCTACACCCTCCGTTCCAACATCCTCTTCGACAACCTCGACTTCGAGCGCATTGAGGACGCCATCCGGATCAAGAACGCGGAAAACATCACGGTCAGTAACTCCGACGTGTTTCAACACACGAAGAAGGCTTTCCGTTACGGCGCCTACTCGCGTTTCATCGCGTTAACCAACTGCCAGACGGATGCCAAGGGCGGGGACGAGACCTTCCCGACCCGTTCCATCCCCAATGGCTTCGCGGGCGACGACACCCTGGGCGCCTCCCTCATCCACGATATCACGCTCACCGATTGCGTGGCCCGCAACAACCGCTTCGGCGGCCAGACCGGCTATTGGAACGGCGACGGTTATTCCACCGAGGAGGGCACCTACAACGTGACCTACACCCGCTGCTCCAGCTATGACAACCACGACGGCGGCTTTGACGACAAGGCCTCCAACACCGTCTACAACGCCTGCATCGCGGTTGGCAACAAACGCGGTTTCCGCCATCACGCGGCGGCTCCGTTGCTGAACCCGATTGCGACGTTCAACAACTGCCTCGCCGCCTACTCGGAGGAGTGGCCAGGCAACGGCTCGGGCTCGGCCGACGGCTTCTGGGTCGCCAACGACGACGGCACGCCCTTCACCTCGGCGGTCAACTACGTCATCAACAACAGCACCTCGCACAACAACGTCGCCAATGCCGTGCACATCGATTCAACCGGCTCGTCGCAATACGTGACCCTCACGGTCAATCACAGCATCCTCTCGGTGGACGGCGTGTTCTCGAGCGGAGCGTTCACCTCCGCGGCATCCGGCACGATCATGCTGGCCGCCACGACCGCCACCTACAGCCCCGGCTCGGGCACGAACCCGAACTACATCGCGCCGTCCCTTAGCTGGACCGGCTCGCCGGCCAATGCGTTCGACAGCCAGACCTACGGCGCGGCTAAGGGTTACAACTCCGCGAACACCGGTGGCGACGGCGGTGGCGACACCACGGCGCCGTCAGTGCCGGCTGGACTCGCCTCCAGCGCGATCACGAGCAGCTCATTCACCTTGAGCTGGGCTGCCTCGACCGACAATGCTGGCGGCAGCGGCGTGAACGGCTACGAGGTGTTCCGCAACGGCGTGTCGATCGCGACCCCGTCCGGCACCAGCCTCAGCGTCACCGGCCTGAGCGCCAGCACGACTTATGCAATGACCGTTCGCTCCCGGGACGTCGCCGGCAACTGGTCGGCGCAGAGCACGGCCTTGAACGTCACAACCTCAGCCGGCGGCGGCACCCCGACGACGGTCACTTTCCAAGACGGTGTTAGCGGCTATGCCGGCACCACCGATGCGACCATCAAGAGCGCGTCGGCCACCAGTAACTTCGGCACCAACGTCCTGCTGGAAGTCGATGGTGATCCCGATCAAGCGGCATTGCTTCGTTTCAACTTGGCCACGATTCCGGCGAGCGCCACCGTCACCACCGTCACGCTGACGTTTAACATCACCAACGGCAGCGCCAACGCCTATCCGATCTATGCGCTCAAGCGGGCCTTTGCCGAGGGTTCTACGACTTGGAACATCGCGCAAACTGGCGTGAACTGGCAGACAGCCGGTGCGAACGGGGCCAACGACCGGGAGACGACCTCGCTCGGCGCGACCCCGACCGGCACCGGTACGCTGTCGGTGACGCTCAACGCCGCCGGCATTTCGAAGGTGCAATCGTGGGTGAGCACCCCGGCGACCAACTTCGGCTTCATCATCATGGATGCGGCTAATACCGACGGTGCCGATCTCCGCTCCAGCGGGACGGGCACGGCCACCCAACGGCCGAAGATCTCGGTGACCTATCAATAAACCGGCTTTTAAACCCGACTCCCGCCCGGCTTCTCGCGAAGCCGGGCTTTTTCTTGCCGGTCTTGCGCAAGGCATTGCATGAAGAGCGGATTGCTCCTATTGCTTTCTCTGCGCCATCTCATGCCCGCCGCCCGAGCTTCATTGGCGGCCACCTCCCCCCATGAGCAGTTTTCATCCCCTCGACCTGGCGGTCGTCGCCGCCTACTTCCTCGTCATTTTTTATTTCGGGCTGCGCGCGCGTCGGGCCGCCGGCGCCAGCCAGGAGGGGTTTTTTCTCGCGGGTCGCAAGCTCGGCCGGATCACGCAATTTTTTCTGAACTTCGGCAACTCCACCGACGCGAATGGTGCCGTTTCCACCGCCAGCTTGGTCTATCAGCAGGGGGTCTCCGGGGTGTGGCTCGGTTTTCAGCTGATCTTCCTGAACCCCTACTACTGGTTCATGAACCTCTGGTTCAGGCGCTCCCGCCTGATGACGACCGCCGATCTTTTTGAAGAACGTCTCGGCAGCCGCGGCCTCGCACGATTCTACGCGCTGTTCCAGTGTTTGTCCACCGTGGTCATCACGATCGGCTTCGGCAATCTCATCACCTACAAGATCAGTTCCGCGCTCTTAACCAAGCCCGAGGCGGCATGGACCGCAGCCGAACGGGCCTCTGTCGAGGGTCATGCCGAGCTCAAGCGCTACGAGATACAGTTGAAGGGTTCGGCGCTCGGGCAGCTTCCGGCGGCGGAACAAGCGAGGGTGGCGGTTTTGCGCGAGCGCGAGGCCCGCGGCGAATTGAGCGGCACGGTGAGCCTGTTCGCGCCGTTGCCGTTCTACATTGTCTACACGCTGGTCGTCGGAGCCTACATTGTTCTCGGCGGCATGGCGGCGACCGCCCTCAACGAGATCGTGCAAAGCGGCCTCATCGTCGCCTTTTCCGTGCTCCTGCTGCCGCTGGGATTTGCGGCGATCGGCGGTGCCGGGCAACTCGGGCAAACCTTGCCGGCTGCGGCGTTCGAGTTGCTGCGACCCGATGGGCCCGGGCAACAAATCACCCTGCTCGTCCTCCTCGGCATCCTGGTCAACTCGCTCGTGCAAATCCACGGGGTGCCGGGAAATATGCCGATCAGCGGCTCGGCGAAGGACGAGTATGCGGCCCGGTTCGGGGCGGTGAGCGGCACGTTCGCCAAGCGCCTCATGAACATCATGTGGGCTTTTGCCGGCTTGATCGCGCTCAGCCTCTACAGCGGCCCGGCCGCATTGGCCGACCCGGATGCCGCCTGGGGCGCGATGTCGCGCCAGTTGCTCGGCCCGGGCCTCCTCGGCCTGATGGTCACGGGTGTGCTGGCGGCCAATATGTCCACGGTCGCCGCGCAAAGCATGGCCGTATCGGGGCTGTTTGTGCGCAATTTCTGGTTGCCCCTTCGCCCCCGGACCGACGACGCAGCGGGGGTGACGGTGGGTCGCTGGACCATCGTGGCTGTCCTGACGCTCGGCGCCGTGGCGGCGACCGGGATGCAGGATGTCTTCTCGATGCTTCAGTTCATGCTCACGATCAACGTGCCTTTCGGGGCGGCGATCATGCTGATCTTCTTTTGGCGCCGGCTGAGCGCCGCGGCCGTGTGGGTGGCGGTGGCGGTGAGTTTCATATGCACGACTCTGGCTCCCGTGGTCCTGCCGAAGTTTGACGCCGTGCGAACGCACCCGGCGCTCACAGGGCGCGCGGTGGATGCGGCCGGCCGATTCAGCCCCGTCTTCTTCGAGTCGGTGGCGCGCAGCCGCGCCGACGATCCGACGAGCGCGTTGGTCGGTCGCGGGCGGCTGCATACCGAATTGGTTCTGCTGCGCGCAGTGGGCGTGCCGGTGGCGGAATTTTCTCCCAGCAACCGATTCGCGGCCCGTCTCTTCTTTGCCGCGCTTCTGCCCTTCGTCTTGTTGGTGGGACTTAGCCTTGTGACGAAACTGCCCGAACCCGCACGCATCGCCCGGTTCTATGGAAAGATGAAGACTCCGGTGGGTGCGACGATGGAGGAAGAGGCCGCCGCGCTGGCGGCCACGACGCGTGACCCGCAGCGCTTCGACCATCGCAAGCTGTTCCCGCGCTCGTCCTGGGAATTCACCCGCTGGGATCGCGTGGACGCCATCGGCTTCTTCGCGTGCTGCGCGTTGTCCGGCGGCATCATCGCGCTGTTCTGGGGGTTGCTGCGTTGGGCCGCGCCCTGAGGACCGCCGCAATGTCGTCATTTTCCGCCCACTTGCCCGTGATCTTGCGGGCCTCGGCCGCCGGCCCCGGCCTCGTCGCCGGCATCGCCCTCGATCGGGTCGCCCGCTGGCTGGCTCTGGCGCGCTGGTGCCCGTATTGGATGAAGCCCGTCTATGGCACGACCGGGCAGGCGTTGCCCAGCGAGATTCAATGCCTGTTGTGGGAACGCACAGACGGGAAGTTCGGGGTTTTGCTGCCGCTGATCGGGCCACAGTTCCGCACCACTGTCGCCGGGGCGCCGCACAACGTGCAGCTTGTCTGGAGCGGCCGCGTAAAGAAAGGGGACGCGCTTGCTTATGCCGCAGTCGGGGTGGAGCCCTTCGCGGTCATCCGCGAAGCCTTGGCGGCGGTTGCGGCGCGCGCGGGGACTGTCCATTTGCGCGCAGCCAAGCCGGTTTCGCCTTTCGTCGCCGGACTCGGCTGGTGCACGTGGGATGCCTTTCTCGGCCCGGTGAATGACCGCGGGGTGACGGAAACGAACGTGCATGCGGCGGGCGTCATCGATGGTCTCCGAAATTTCGCCCATGGCGGGGTGCGTCCGGCGTTCGTGATCCTCGACGATGGCTGGCAGGATGTGCGCGAGGAGCGGCTTTGGAGCTTCGCCGCCAATAGCAAATTTCCCGGCGGACTGGCGCCGCTGATTGCCCGGGCCAAGGCAGAGTTTGGCGTGCGGCATTTCGGCGTCTGGCACGCGCTGCATGGCTATTGGTTGGGCATTGCCCCGGCGGGGCCGCTGGCCCGGCGGTTTCCCCTCAACCGGCGGCGCGCGGTGATCCGCACATGGACCGGCCAGTTGGAGGACGTCTCGTTCGTCGCCCCCGACGCGGCCGCGGACTATTTCCACGCGTATCATGCCGGTTTGAAAGAGGCCGGTGTCGATCTCATCAAGGTGGACGCGCAGGGGACGCTCGATGCTCTGGCACCGGAGAAACATCCAAAGGCCGCCGCGCTGTATCAGCGCGGCTTGCAGGCGTCGGCGGTCCGCCACTTTGACGGGCAGTTGATCCATTGCATGGCCAACAGCACGGATGTGGCCTATCGGCTCGCCCGGACCGGCAACTGGCGCAACAGCGATGACTATTTTCCGCGTAAGGCGGCGGCCGCGCAGCAGGAACATGTGCAGTTCAATGCCGCCAACGCCCTTTGGTCAGCCGCCTTCTCGCTGCCGGATTGGGATTCCTTTCAGACGCACGGCTCCGCTCCGGAGTTCCACGCCGTGGCTCGCGCCATCAGCGGTGGTCCGGTGTATATCGGCGACCGACCCGGCTGCACCCGGTTTGAAATCCTGCGCAAAATTGCTTGGCCGGACGGACGCTTGCCGCGCTTTGCCCGGCCGGCCCAGCTGACTGCCGACCGGATCTTCACCGATTGTCGGGTTGAGCCGCACCTGCTCAAGCTCACCAATCGCGCCGCCGGCCCGCTCGGCGTGCTGGCGCTCTTTCACTGCCATCACGGTCGCGCGCGGATCAAGGATCATTTCTCGCCCGCCGAGATGCCGGACCTACCGGCCGGAGCGCGGATTGCGGCCTGGCACGGTCGGGCCCGCCGGCTCGAGCTGGTGACTCGTCGGCAAGCCGTCGCCACCACCCTGTCGCCGCTGGGTTGGGAAGTCGTGACATTGGCCCCGGTGCGCCGCGGTGTGGCGGTGCTCGGGCTGCTGGGTTTTTACGCCGGTGCCGCTGCAGTGCGGAGCGCCCGTTGGCGGGGCGAGGTTTATACGGTGGAGTTGATCGGCGGTGGCGAGCTGGGTTGTTACGCCCGGACCGCGCCCCGACGCGTGGTGGTCGGAGCAAAGGTGTTGCGCTGGAGCCACGACCGGCGCACCGGGTTGTTGCGCGTGTCGGTGCCGCAGGGTCCGGCGCCAATCGTTCAGCTTCATTTTCAATGACCACTGCCAACCGCCGCCGCTATGTGCTCGTGGGCACCGGGAGCCGGGCCCAGATGTTTCGCGATGCCCTGACTACCACCTACGCCGACCGGGCGCAGCTGACTGCCATCTGCGATCTCAATCCTCTCCGGATGCGCGCTTGGGCCGCCGGGCTCGATCCCGCGCCGGCGTTTTATACCGCCGGTGAATTTGATCGGATGATTCGCGAACAACGGCCTACGGCGGTCATCATCACCACCGTGGACGCGACTCATCACCTGTATGTCTGCCGCGCGATGGAGCTCGGCTGCGATGTCATTCTGGAAAAACCCATGACGACTACGGTCGCCGGCTGTCGAGCAATCATGGCTGCGCAGAAACTCACGGGGTGCCGGCTCACGGTAACTTTCAACTACCGCTATGCGCCCCGGAATTCCCGCGTGAAGGAGTTGCTGGCCGGCGGCGTGATCGGCGACGTGGTTTCCGTGCACTTCGAGTGGCTGCTCGATACCAAGCACGGGGCCGACTATTTCCGCCGTTGGCACCGCGACAAGGCCAACAGCGGCGGACTGCTCGTGCATAAGTCCACGCATCATTTCGATCTCGTGAACTGGTGGCTCGGCACCCGACCGGACACCGTGATGGCCATGGGCGGGCTGCGCTTCTACGGGAGCGACAACGCCACCGCGCGCGCCGAGCCGCGCACCTATCCCCGCGCCACCGGGCACGCGTCCGCGCGGCAGGACCCGTTCGCGCTCGATCTGAGCGCCGATCCGCAGTTAAAAGCGCTCTATTTCGATTGCGAGGCGGCGGACGGTTATCAGCGCGACCAGAATGTTTTCGGCGAGGGTATCACCATCGAGGATGACGTGGCGGTGCTCGTGCGTTACCGCAACAGCGCCGTGCTTTCCTATCACCTCACTGCGTTTGCCCCGCGCGAGGGCTATCGCGTGGCATTTAACGGCACCCGCGGCCGTCTGGACCTCGACGTGGTCGAGCGCGCCTATGTGAGCGGCACCGATTCCGATCACAATCAGGCGCGCAATGTATCCGGCGGCGGGCCGGTCGAGGTTGAGGAGCCCGTCACGCTCACCGTGCAGCCGCTGTGGGGCCGGCCTGAGCGAATCGCGTTGCCTGCGGTCACGCACGGCGGGCACGGAGGTGCCGATGCGCAGTTGCTGCGGGATCTTTTCTCCGGGGAACCGGTGTCGGATCCGCTCGGCCGGGCTGCGGGCGCGGAGGACGGAGCGTGGTCCGTGAGCTGCGGCCTCGCCGCCAACCAATCACTCCTGACCGGCCAGGCCGTGCGGATCGCCGAGCTCCTGCCGGAGCTCGCGGGCTGAGCCCAGCAATACGGGACAACCGTCATGAAAACGAAATTGGTCCGCTTATTTTCACTGGCTGCACTTGGCGTGCTGCTGATTTTTCTGCCGTCGGCCAAGGCTCAAGTCGCGGTTGCTCCGTTGCCGCCGGTGGAAACGATGCCTGCCACGCCGTTCGTTGCGCCGGCAGGATCATGGACGCTCGTGGTGTTGCCCGATACGCAACATTACGTGGCGGATGGCGGGGAAGTTTTCCGGCACCAGACCGCGTGGATCGTCGCGCATCAGAAAAGCCATCACATCGTTTTTGTTGCGCATGAGGGTGATGTCACCAACGACAACTCCGCGGGCCAGTGGGCGACGGCCTGCGGCGCTTTGGCGGAATTGACGGCGGCTGGCGTGCCTTGGGCGATCCTGCCGGGCAACAAGGACCTCGGGCCCGGTGGCAGCGCGGCGGATCGCACCACCGGCATGAACGATTTTTTCAAGCCGGACGATTATCGGCACAGCGCGGCATTCGGACTGTTTGAGCCCGGGCATCTGGAAAACAGCTGGCACGCGTTCGAAACCCCGGCCGGGCGCTGGCTGCTGCTGGCCATCGAATTCGGCCCCCGTGACGAGGTGCTGGCTTGGGCCAACGCCATCGTGCAGGCGCATTCGGCGCAGCCGGTGATCGTCGTCACGCACGCCAATCTCTATAACGACGGGGCGTTGATGGGCGCCAATCCGCAGCAAGGGGGCAATCCTCGGCGTTATCCGCTGGCCCAAGTCGGAAGCGTTAATGAAGGCATGGCGGTGTGGGAGAAGTTTCTGGCACGGCACGCCAATCTGCGGCTCGTGTTGAACGGCCATGTCACCGGCTCGGGCGTGGCGCGGCTGGCTGGCACCGGCGTCCACGGTAACACGGTGTGGCAGTTGCTGGCCAATTTCCAACGCGGCGTGCTGCCGGACCGTGGCTACGGCGGCGGCGGCTATCTGCGCTTGCTGCAATTCCAGCCCGACGGAAAAACCGTGCAGGTCCGCACTTATTCGCCGTGGTATGACCATTGGCTCACCGACGAGGCGCAGCAGTTCACGATCGAACTGGCGCCCGTAATTTCGACGCCCGCAGCGGAACGCTGAGCCCCTCAGCAGAATCCTTCGCCCGCCAGAACAGCAACGTTTCAACTTCGTCCATGATCATCAAAAGAATCGTTTTTTTCACCACGCTCCTTGGCGTGTCCATGCCGGGTTTGCCATGTGCCGCGGCCTTGAAGGTTTATTATTTGCGCCACGCCCAGAGCGGGGCGAATGTGGCACGGGATTGGGCCGAGATACCCGCGGACAAGCGTCCCGCCTACGTGGGCAACCGCGCGAGCTTTTCCCCGCTGGGCGAGCAGCAAGCCGCCTTTGTTGCCGCCAAGCTGGCAGGCTATTCCTTTGATTTCATCGCGGTGAGCCCGCTTTGGCGCACCCACCACACGATCCTTGGCCTGTTGCAGGAGCGAAATGCCGTGGCGGAGATTTGGCCGGAGTTGATCGAGTTTGGTGTGGAGAACGGCGATCAATCGCTGATAGCCACTGCGAATCTCCCCCCTCCGAGCCCGGAGGTGCTCTCGGGGGGTCCGGCGATTCTATTGTCCGAGGAAGAAAAACCGCACTTCCATTTCAGGCCGGATGGGTTGACCGAACCCAAGATCGACCGGCCCGGCGCGGACGGTGCGGCCGATCTGACCTTCATCTTGAATCGGGTGATCACGCGGGTGCGGACGGAGTTCGGAGGCACAGATAAGTCGATCCTGCTGGTCGGTCACGGCACGGCCGGCCGGCTTTTTCTCCGGCTGCTGACGGGCGATGAGGAGACGACCAAGATTCCTTTCCAAAATATCGGGTTGTGGATGGCGGAGCAGCAACCGGACGGTTCTTTCAAGATCGTGCTGGCGAACGACAAGCCGGTGACATCGCGCTGACGAGATTGGTCAGGGCGCGGTCACGAGATTGTAACGATGATGCAAGGCATTGCACAGATTGGACTGTTGTCACGCTCCGGGTGGCCAACAGCAATCTCGCCAGCGTCGTTTCAAAGTTTGTTTACCCCGTAACCCTTAATCAAAACGCCCATGAATCGTTCCCGTCGTGTATTGCTGTCAAGGTTGGCACTTCCAGTCGGCCTCCTTTTGACTCCCCTGTGGCTTGCCGCGCAGCCATCGCCGGCACCCAGTTCGGTGCCCGCTTCGGACAACAATGAACCGGTGATCGAGCTGTCGCCGTTCACGGTGAGCGCCGAGCAGGAGCGCGGTTACTTGGCGGGCAACGCCATCTCCGGCACCAAGACCAACACGGCTTTGCGCGACCTGCCGATGAGCATCTCGGTCATCACTGCGGAAATGCTGGGTGACTTGAACACCGTGCTCCCGAGTGAGGCGCTGATGTACTCCGCGTCGGTGGATTTCTCCCAAGCAGGCACTACCAACAATTCGCAGGGTGGGCCGTTCAACTCGGGCACGACCTTCGTGCGCGGCAGCGGCACTTTCTTCAGTATGCGGGACGGATTCCGCAGTTACGGGGAACCATCCGGCTTCAGCGTGCAACGCATCGAGGTCGTGAAGGGTCCCTCCGCGGTGCTCTACGGCATAACGAAGCCCGGTGGTATTGTGAACTACATCTCCAAGCGTCCGGAATTCGCCAAAACCAAGGGCCAAGTCAGCTTGGGCTACGGATCCTATGAGACCAGCCGTTCCAGCTTTGATGTGAATTACGGCCGTCTGCTCGACGACAAATTGGCCTTCCGATTGGGCGCAGCCTACAATGACGTCAACACGTGGTTCACTTCGTCGAACGGCCGGGAGATGACGATTTTGCCGTCAGTTGCCTACAAGCCCTTCAAAAGCACGGAGATCATGATCCAGTATGAGTACACGGAGCGGGTATTCGCGCCCAATTCCACCGCCTATTATACGCGCCCCGTCACCGGTTACCGCGGGAGCTCGGTGCCGTATTTCATCTATCCGACAGGCCCTTCGGATCCGGTGGCGCTGCTGACTCCTCAACTTCCGGCCGGGCTCACACCTGACTTCACGGTCCGCGGCTCCGGTCCCAGCACCCGTGTTCCCTACAAGACGGGTATTTTCACTCTTACCCAAGAAGTGGGTGAAAACCTCACCTTGAACGCCCAGTATAGCAAATCCCGCCGCAACAACTGGCGCCAGGATTTCGACACGACCGCGCAATTCACCGGCAGCCTGACCGATGCCAATGCGGGCAACACGGTGGTCGGAGCCCCGCGTATTCGCCGCCAGTGGGAAAACCGTGACGCCGTGAACCTGATCGATAACATCAGCTTGACCGCGATCTACAAGCGCACCTTGGACCTACCTTGGGTCGGCAAGGTCGATAACAAGCTGATCTTCGGTTACACTTCACTTGAGGACAACTTCGAGGAATGGCGTGTCCGGCAGTTCAACGGCAACACGACGAGCCGGATCAGCTATTACTACGCGTTTGATCGTAACATCCCGAACGCGGGTTTGCCGGCCGGTTTCCCTGATATGTCTGCGACGCACTATACGACCAGCGGCGTGACCTTCCCGGGTGTGACTGGTGTCTTCCGGCGCGATCTCAATCAGAGCGCCGCAGAAGAGAACAAATTTCAGACCCTCTATGCCTCTTGGGCGGGTAATTTCTTTGCTGACCGCGTCATTCTCAATGCCGGCATCGTCAGCGCGGAGGCATCCCAGAACCGCATCGCCGGTGCTGCCGCCACCAACACTAAAGCTGATTATGAACAGAATAGCCCGCTGCTCGGCGCTATCTTCCGCCCCTTCAAATGGGCCAGCGTCTACGTGCAGGCCTCCAAGTCCCTCAATCCGAATACCAGCGCCCGTGACGGTTTCAGCACTCCACTGCCGGCCGAGACTGGCAAGGGATCCGAGTTCGGGGTGAAGTTTGACCCGTGGGACGGTCGCCTTTCGGCCAACATCGCGGTCTACCACACGGTGGAGTCCAATCGCTTCATCACCGACCCCAACGCGCCCAACGCGAACTCGTTTTATATTGATTCCAACGGCATCCAGCAGCCGATCACCGGCCCGAACGACCCGCGCTTTGATCCGAATCTGCCCGGCCAGAACAAGGGTGCCGGCGCTTCAGTGGGCGAAGCGACGACCGACGGCGTGGACCTCGAAGTGGTGTGGAGCCCGACCAAACGCCTGCAGATTCTCAGCACCTACAGCTACCTGGACGGACGGGTGACAAAGGATGCCAACATCGCGCTCGCCAACCTCAAGGGCCGGCCTTTGCCCAATAACTACGACCATCGCGCCACCTTCCTGGCCAAATATAGGTTCACCGACGGTGCGCTCAAGGGCTTGGATGTCATGCTCGGCGCCACCTGGCGCGGCAAGATCTTCCGTGACGTCATCAACGCCACCAACGACTCCACGACGAGTATTATTGATCCCGTGAAGCGTTATGGTGACGCGCTGTGGGATGGCGATTTTAAGTTGGGCTATGCCACCAAGGCCTTCGGCCACAAGATCCGGTTCCAGTTCAACGCGAAGAATATCTTCGAGAAGGAAGTCGCGGTGGGTTGGAAGCCGACTACGGCCCGCACCTACTCGTTCGAACAGTATTACTACAAGGTGCCGGCGAGCTACGCGTTCGCCACCACATTCGAGTTCTGACTTTTGGGGTCCCCGGGTAGTTCGGGGCAGTATCATGGCCGGAAATCCAGGGGGGATTTCCGGCCTTTTCATGCTCGTGGGCCGAGCCAGCGGGAAGAGGCCACCTTCACTCCGGTCAAGCAAGGTCGTGACCAGGTGAGGTCGGATGTTTTCATCCGCTATCAAGACGACGTCTGGGCAGAAGGCCGCGCGCGGTTAGCCGCGCAGGTGCATCATCGCTCGAGCCAGCAGCATAAGGGCAATGCCATCGGCGTAAAGCGACTGGCAATAAGGCAGGCCGAGATAAACCTCCCGGGTCTTCGGATCGGTGCCATAGGAGCAGCGGGCAATATTGCCGTCACTGTCGATGCTGTGCGCCACGGTTTCCGCCAGCTCCCGCCCCCAATGCAGAAAACGTTGGTCCAACAGGCCGAGCGCGTGACCTCGGAGCGCCGCATAGCCGAAAAGGGCCGATCCAGTGGTCTCCAAGTAAGCCTCGCCGACCAGCGGCAAGGTTCGAAGCAAACCGCCTTCTGCCCGCACCCGATAGGCCGTTTCCATCACGACAGCGAAGCGCTGCTTGGCCCCGGTGAGCGGTTGCTCGCGGGGTGGCCAGCAGCTCCAACAGCTTGACAATGCTGGGCACCATCCAGCCGTTGCCGCGCGACCAATGTTCGCCCAGCAAAATTTTCTGTTCGCAATGGTAGGTGTGGCGGAAAAGGCCGGCCTTTTCGTCGAACAGGCAATCGAGATGGATGATCAACTGCTTCAAAGCCTCCGCCAAATCAGCCGGGTGCTGGAACGCCACCCCGTGGCGCGCAAGGAACACGACTCCCATGAACATGGTGTCGATCCAAAGCTGATGACGATAATCCGGATCGCCGCCTTCCCACACATGCGCCCAGCCGCCAATAGACGTACGCAGCGAGCCTTCATGGCACCAACGGGCATACTCGGTGCAGACCGTGCGGTCGCCTTGCCCCCGTCCCTGTTGGAGGAGGAGCAGCGGCACGTTCGCCAAAATGACATTGTTGACGGAACCGAACTTCCGCTGGTCGGCCACCCGCCCGAGCCAAGTTTCGAGGTAATCGAGCACCGCACGGTCGCCCGTGGCGCGATAAACCTCCAGCAAGCCAAAATGGCTGACCCCGCTGGACCAATCCCACCGCGCCGGATCTAAATTCCAAGCCTCGGACCGCTGGTGCGAGATTTTCTGGAAGAGGGTCTGGATTTTCTGCTCGCAGAGCGAAGCGGCGAGCATGGCAGAATTAGAATTTGGCGCGCTGGGCGGCATTGGCTTCCTCAAAATAAGGAAAGGCCATGAGCTCGGCATCAATCCCGGCGATCTGCGTGCGCATGATGTCGGGCGAGTAAAGCCCGCGTTGCGCGGCCAGCCCACGCTGAGTCATGAGCTGCGCCAGTTTTTCGTTGGCGGCATGCAGGGCGTTCAGCGCCTCGCGGACGTTGAAACGGCCCGGCGACGTGGGGGCCGGCGGCCAGCGCGAATCACTGACGTAGGCCGTGGTGAGCAGGCGCATGACCTCGCGAAATTCCGCATCCTTGCGAATATCCTCGATATTGAGCGCATCGGCAACGGCGGTGATCCCGCGGTGCACGTTGCGGCAAACCGGATCGAGCAGGCGGGCATGGGGGGTGTTAGACCACGCCAAGGCGGTGCCCCCGTGCCAGGCGCAGCCATTTTCGATCTGATCGAAGCCGACCCCCCGCAAGGCCGGATAGTCAGCCGCCGCTTGGCGCGGAGTCAGGAACTGGAAGCCCAGCTCCTTGGCCATACGAAGGACCTCGGCGAAACGAACGAGGCTTTCCGGAGCTTCCTCAAAGAATCGAGCTAGGCCGAATTGCTTGACGTAAAAGTAGGCGGTGGTGCCGACGTACTCGGCATCCTCAGCATAGGGCATGATGAAACCCTTTCCGCCGGGGATGCGGTCGCGCCAACGGGTCAGCATCGTTTTTACCTCCGCTGATTGGATCGGCGTCTCGCGGTTGCCCTCGGTCGCGCCCATCAAATACCAGAGCATAATATTACACATCATGTCGGAGCGCAGGATCACCTTGAGCCCGTTGTCGAGCTGATGGGGTTGAAATAGTTTTTGCAGCACCTCGGGTCGCGAAGAGATCCCTTCCTCGATCTTGAATAAGGCGTTCTTGTTGCTGTGGCCGCGTACGTCGAATCTCAGGCCGGTGGTCTCGCGCAGTCCGGGAACGCTTGAAAGCAGATAGGAATCTGCATCCGCGATGAGAATCTCAAAGCCCGCCTGACGGAAGATGTCCGGGATATAGCTGGCCCAACTGCACTCCGGATTCCAGCCGGTGACCGGTCGGCAGCCCGTGAGAAGTTCCCACGTGTCCAGTCCGTTGCGCAAAGAGTCTAACCCGATTTCTGCATCGATGTTGGACAGCATAATGTGGGTATGAGGGGAAGCGACCGGCTCGATCAGCCCGTCCTTGATGCCCGCGACCAGCTTGCGCATCACGTCGGGACATTGCTCAGCCATGATTTCCAGGGTTTCACCTGACGCCTCAAAGGCGATTTTTGCCTGATGTTCTCGCGCGAGGTCAAAGATCTTCTCATAGGACGATTTGACCACCCAGCCCCGGCGGTCAGGCGGGAGCTGGGAATACTGCAGATTGCCGTGCGGCATGAAAAGGATGCCAGGTTGGTGGGACATAAGGGACATGGGAAAATCAGAAACGTGGGGGGCCGCGGGAGCCGCGAATCGGCTCCTGCTGCGCTGTTGACGAAGGGGAACGCCGGGCGCAAGTGCGAGTGCGTCTTCGCGCAACGCGTTGCATGCGTGCGGGCGGCGGAGTGTGCTGTCCGCATCGAGGCCGCGCGGCCGGAGGGCCGCGGTGATAATCCACCCACCAGCTGATATTTTTAGGCGCGCAGCGGCGTGCCCAGCAACCAGCGGATCAAATCGGCGGCGCCGTAGGAATCACGCTCGGCCGGAAGGAACCAGGCAAGGTGCGCCACATCATCCCCGGCCGTTACAATCGGGTCCTCGGTGCCGTCGGGCCGCAACTGGCCCAGCCCGGCGGTCGCCATCAGGCCGTTGCAAAGACACTTGCGGCCGACCGTGTCGGCTAGGGCGCCACCCTTCCGGACGTAATCCTCGACCGGCTCGCCGGCGCAGCGGTAACCGATGGTACCATCGGACTTGCGGTAGGTTTCACGGAGATAGCCGAGGTCGCAGATCCGTTGGCGCGCCAGATATCGCGCCTCGTCGGAAAGCGTGCCGAGGAGCTGGAGCACCTTGAACGGGAAGCCGGTGGGCGAAGCCAGCGGATCGGTAAACACCCGCAGGGCCTCGACCCGGCTGAGGCGGAGAACCTCGCGCTTCAACGCGGGGGTGATGCCCGACTCCTCGCAGAAGGCGAAAGCGGTGCCGATCTGCACGCCGGCGGCGCCGAGTCCCCGGGCCTCCGTGATTTTTTCCGGCCGGGCGTAGGCCCCGGCCAGCCAGAAGGGCAGGCCGATCTCGCGGATCTTGGCCAGCTCCGGCACATCGCGCGGACCGTAGACCGGCTCGCCGTTTTCGCTCAACTGCATCGGACCGCGGGGCGGCGCGTTGTGGCCGCCGGCCGTCGCGCCCTCGACGATGAAGCCGTCGACGCGGCCGTTGGACTTGCGCGCGAGCGTCAGTGCCAGGGTGGCCGAGGAGATGATGGCCAGAAAGAGCGGGCGCGGGAGCATCGGCGCCGGACCGGCGAAAAGCGTGCGCGGATCAAACGTGGCGAGGCAGTCGTCGCCGGGAGCCGTGCCCGTGACATCGAGCTTGAGCTCCGCCGCTTCGCCGCGGGCGAAGCGATCGAGAGCACCGGGGATGGACCGCGGGATGCCTGCGCCCATCAGGACGTAATCCACCCCGGCCAGCATGGCACCGTAGAGTGAGGGCAGGGTGGGCAGCTGGATCTTTTCCAGAAAATTGATGCCGATCCGGCCAGCAGGGCCCTCCTTCGCGAGAAAGACCTCGGCAAAGTTGGCGAGGACCGTGAGCTCGGTGATAGCCGTGCCGGAATTGAGCGACGGCATGGGGGTGGGCTTGAATGGAGCATCTGCGGCCTTGCCGCCGGCAATATAATATTTTTTCCAAACCCGTTCCGCCACCGTCGGGAGCGGGAAGTGCGCCATGGCGCGGGCGAGGTGGCCGTCGGGATCGCCGAGCTGCAGCTGACGGGCGAAGACGCTGGCCAGCGCCGTGCCCGAGACGACACCCAACTGCCCGGCCTGGGCCACGGCCCGGGCCAGCCGCCAGCCGGAAACGGCGACGCCCATGCCGCCTTGGATGATCGCTGGATGAGCCATGGTCGGGTAAATGGATCCCGCGGGCTGGGGCAGCCGACGGGCGTTGATCCATCAATCCTCCAGGAGCTGCGGGATGGAAAGCCAGGAATGCGCGAAGCGCAGCTTTTGCCAAATAACGCGCAGGGGTGCGTCAGCCGAAAAGCCGGTGGAAATTCTCTTCCAATTGCGGGGCCAGCAATTCCAGCGAAATGCCGCGGAGTTCGGCCAGGTCCCCGTAGGCGACGGCGATGTTCGCCGGATGATTCACGGGTGAACCGTCCGCGGCCGGCGGCAACGGGAAGCGGTTGCGGTCGCCCGCGGGCGGTTTGGTCGGCGCGTCGCTCTCCACCAGCAGCCGCTTGGTCGGGATGTGCCGGAAATTGTCCAACCGGCTGGCGTGACGAGGTTCGCGCAGCTGGAGGTTGAAGGAAAAGTAGGCCCCGAGGTCGGCGAAGTTCCTGATCATCTCCGCGGGACCGGCGTAACCGTGCAGGAGAAAGCCGCGCGCCGGCCGGGGAGTTTTCTTCAGCACGTCATGCAGCGCGCCCCAGGCCTGGACGCAGTGGATTGACACGGCGCGGTTGAGCTCGGCGCCGAGGGCCAGCTGCGCGGCGAAAACCTCGCATTGCTCGGCGAGCGGCGCGACGCGCAGGCCGGCGAGACGCGGATCGTCCGGCTTGAGGCCGTCGATAATCCAGCGGTCGAGCCCGACCTCGCCAATGCCCGCAGCCGGGTTCGCCGTGAGCGCGGCCCGCAGGTTTTTCTCCCAGCCCGGGCCGCGGTTGCCGCAGTCCCAAGGGTGGATGCCGAAGCTTGGCACGATCCAACGGTGCTCCCGCGCGAGCGCGGCGACGACCGGCCACTCCTCCTCGTTGGTGCCGTTCACCACCGCCTGCCGCAGGCCGACGACGGCGAGATCGGTGACGATCCTTGCGCGGTGCGGGGTGAGCTGGTCGAAGTGGAAGTGCTGGTGGGCGTCGTAGAGGTTCATGCGGGTTGGGCGGCGGCGAAGTCGCGGATCCGCGCGCGGACGCTGCGCAGGCCGTTGAGCCGGGTGGGGGAGAGGTTGCGGTCAAGGCCGAGCTGCTCGATGAGCGCGGGCTCGGTGGCGGCCACCTCGGCCGGGGTGGCGTCGCTGTAGAAGTCGCAGATCAGCACGAGCAATCCGCGCACGAGCGGCGAGTCGGCGTCGCAGCGGAAATGGCAGCGACCCTCGCGCACTTCGCCCACCACCCACGCGAGCGACACGCAGCCCTTCACGCGGTTGGCCTCGGTGCGCTCGGGCTCGGGCAGCGGGGGCCGGCGGCGGGCCTGGTCGACCACGGCGGCGAACCGCTCCTGTGGATCGTCGATGATCGCGTAGTTGGCGACGAGTTGCTGCTGTTTTTCGGCCAGGGACACGGGGCCAGCGTGCGCGGAAGGCGCCGGCTTGCAAGCCGGGCGGCGGCCGCTTGAATCGCGGCATGGTCAACCCGTTATGGTTCTGGCGCGGATTCAAGGGCAAGAGCGTGACGTTCGCCGCGCTGTTCGCCTCACTGCTGCTGGGCGCGTCGATCGCCGGCGGATTCCAGAAGCTGCTGGCGGCGCTCGGGGTGCACTGGCTCTACGTCATCCTGATCCCGATCTTCCTCTTTTCCTGGCTCAATAAAATGGAGCCGCAGTGGCTGCCGGACGAAGGGAAGCGCAAGCTTTACGCCCGCAGCCTGATCCTCGGGTCGATCATGCTGGCGATCCTGATCGCCTGGCTGCGGCCGGAACCGAAAGGCGAACCGGAAAAACCGCCGGTGCAGCAGGGGCCGCGACGCTGACTTCAGGCCGCCAGCCCGAGCGTGGGCATGGGGCAATCCAGCGTGGCCGCGAAGGCGCGGTAGAGTTCGCCCTCCTCGACCGTCACGGTGCCGTCGCTGGCGATGACATGGCCCGCGGCCACGAGCAGGCGCTGCTTGATCGGGAGCGAGCTGACCGCGAGCTTGTCGAGCGCGGCGTCCACTTGTTCAAGGCCGCAGGCCGCCGGTTGCAGCAGGGCAAGCTGGTCCCGGATGGCCGGCAGCTGGGCGGTGCCTTCCGCGAAGGCGGCGGCTGAATCCTTTGGGCTGAAATGGGCGAGGGCGGAGAGCACGATGGCAATGTCACCCTGCACCGCCCTGAAGGAATCGAACTGTACACGCTGGGCGGGCCGGCGCGCCAGTTGCAGCTGGCGCAGGAGCATTTTCTGCAGCGCATATTCAAAGGGCGTCACCTGCTGGTCGGCATGCACCAGTTCGTCGAGCGTCGTGACAAAACGGTCAAGTCCCACCGAGTCGAGTGAGCGCAAGGCGGGTAGGGATAGCTGGAGGAGCGGCAGTCGCGCGGCCGGGTCGAGCACGCTGAGTGCGGAGCGCTGGGTTGCGAGCGCGGCTGCGGCTTCCGGACCGGCGTGTTTCGCCACGATCGCCTGCTGCTGGTCGCGGGCGGGCTTGTCGCCGGTGAGCAGCAGGCCGTAGACGAGCACTTGGGCGGAACCCGCATCGCGGGTGGCTTCGCGCAGTCGGGCGGGGATCGTGTCGAGCAGCAGCTGCGCGTGGCGGGAATGCGATCCCGTCAACGCTCCGATGTCGGACACGATGGCCGAGGGCTTGAAGGCGATGGGGGCGATGAGCTTGGGCGGCGGCAGGTCCGGTTGCGCCTCGTGCACGCGCTGGAGGGTTTCGGCGGCGGAGAAGCGCTGGCCGCCGCCGAAGCCGGCGGTGGCGAAGGTCTCATGCTTGATGTCCACGACGTCCTCGGGTTCGAAGAGTTGGCCGTCCCACGAAGGGTCGACCGCGCGGATGCGCACGGCGAGCGGCGGGTGGGTGGCCCAGAGCCCGCCGAAATTCGACCGGAAGGCCTGGGCGATGAAAAAGTGACCGATCTCGCCGGCGTGGCGGTTGAGCATGGTGCCGCCGAGGGCGTAGCCCCCGATCTTCTTCAGGGCGCCGGTGATGCCGCTGGGATTGCGGGTGAACTGCACTGCGGAGGCGTCGGCGAGGAACTCCCGCTGGCGCGACACCGCAGCTTGGATGAGCCGGCCGAAGAAGTAACCGACGTAGCCAATGATCAGCAGCGCTACGCCGACCGCGAGGAAGACCGCCACGCCGCCATCTTTCTTACCTCCGCCCGAGCGCACTCGTCCACGGCCGACGGACTGAAGGATGCCGCGGCCGATGAGGCCGATGACAAGGATGCCGAAGACGATGGCGGTGATGCGCACGTTGAGCCGCATGTCGCCGTTGAGAATGTGGCTGAACTCGTGCGCGATGACGCCCTGGAGTTCGTCGCGGGTAAGCTTGTCGAGCGTGCCGCGGGTCACGGCGACGGCGGCGTCGCTGGTGGTCAGGCCGGCGGCGAAGGCGTTGAGGCCGGGTTCGTCCTCCAGCACGTAGACGGCGGGCATCGGGATGCCGGAGGCGATCGACATCTCCTCGACCACGTTAAGCAGCCGGCGTTCGCGCAGGTCGGTGGTCTTGAGGTCGACCGCCCGGCCGCCAACCATCTCGGCGATGGCGGAGCCACCGGCGCGCATCTGGAACCACTTGAAGAGCGAGGCGAAACCCACGACGGCCAGCGTGCCGCCCGTCACCATCAGGAAAAGTTTTGGATCGAAGATGGGTCGGAGTGGCGCGGCCGGACGATAAATACGCCGGCTGGAGCTTTCCCGCGTATAACCTTGGTCAGCCCCCAGATTGTTGAGGAGAAGCCAGCTCGCGGCATAACCCGCCAGCACCGTGCCCATCACCGCGAACACGAAAAAGAAAACGAGCCGGTTGGTCCGTTTTCGGGCGCGTTCCTGGGCTTCGAAAAAGTCCATGGGGCTAGACGGTAGGGGCCGTTGCCCTCAACGGCCCGGGCGGTTGGGGCAACCGCCCCTACCAGCTTAGGTGAACTTCACCTGCGGGGCGGCGCGCTCGGTGGCGTTCTCGATCTGGAAGAGCTGCGCCTCGGTGAAGTTGAACATGCCGGCGAGGATATTGGTCGGGAAGGACTCGCGGCTCGTGTTGTAGGTCATGACCGAGTCGTTGTAGGCCTGCCGGGCGAAGGAGATCTTGTTCTCCGTGGAGGTCATCTCCTCGGTGAGCTGCATCATGTTCTGGTTGGCCTTGAGGTCGGGGTATTGCTCGGCGACGACCATCAGGCGCGACATGGCGCCGGCGAGGCCGGCCTCGGCGCCGAGGAGGCCCTTCATCGCGCCGGCGTCGGCGGGATTGGCGGCGGCGGCCTGGGAGGCGGCGTACGCGACGTTGCGGGCCTTGATGACGGCTTCGAGCGTGCTGCTCTCATGCTTCATGTAGCCCTGGGCGATCTCGACCAGATTGGGGATCAGATCGTAGCGGCGCTTGAGCTGGACATCAATCTGGGCGAAGGCGTTTTTGAAGCGGTTGCGCAGCGTGACCAGCGAGTTGTAGACGCCCGCGACCCACAGGCCGAGGACGATGGCGACAAGGAGCAGGACTCCGAGGACGATCAGGACAGCACTCATGTTGGGTGTGGTTGGATTTGGCTTACGGCAGACAGGTTGCCTGATGCCACGGAGGTGCGCGAGAAGTTTTCTGTTATACCGGCAGACGATTATTCAAACAACACACCGACTGCCGCCGCCCGAGGCTTGCCACGCGAGGCCGGGGCTGCACGCTCAACTCACTCATGATGAAGCTGGCGCGCCTCCTATTGCTTCCGCTGTTGCTATCCGCGGCGCAGCTCACGGCCCAGGTGGCCGGTCCGAGTCCGCTGGTCAGCGACCAAGCCACGGCCCAACTGGTGCCGGGCGGCTGGATTGTCGCGGAGGGGCGCGCGAACGCGGCGTTGCAGGCGGGCTTTCCGGCGACATCGGCGGCGGGCTACCGGGAATTGTTGCGGGACCCCGCGCTGCCGGTGGAGACGAGACAGCGCGTGGCCCTGTCGTTGGTGACGGCGCTGCTGGATGCCGGCGAACTGGCGGCGGCGGAAAGCGCTCTGCAGGACTACGACGGACCGCGCAACACGTCCTACCAGCTGCGTGCCGGACTTTTGGCGGTGACAACCCGGCGGATCGCGGCGGCGAAGGCGGCGGTCGCGGCGGGCAAGATCGAGGAACTACCCGTCGCCGACCGGGGCTGGTGGTATTTCCTGCAGGCCAGCGTGGCGGACGCCGACGGTGAGATCGTGCCGGCGAACGATCTATATGACCAGGCGGTGCGGGCGGCGGTCTCGGACCTGCAGCGCGCCCGTTTCGTGCTCGGCCAGGAACAGTCGCGGCTGCGCTCGGGCCAGGCCAGCGAGGCCCAGCTCGTGACGCTTCGCGGCAACATGGAGCGTTTCCAAGGGCAGCGCACCGGTTACACCTATGTGCGCACTTATGCTGCAGCACTGGCGGGACTCGGCCGGGCGGCAGAAGCGCAGGCCGTGCTGCAGCGCCAACTGGCGGTGCTGCCGCCGACGGAGCGCGATGCGGCCGACCAGCTGGGCCTGATGCTCGGCCTGATCGCCGGTGAAGGAAGCGTGGCGGGCCGCCAGGCCTTCAAGCAGCTGTTGCGCGACGGTCAGCGACCGGACACCCAGCGGCTCGCGTTGCAGCTGCTGGCGCGCGGAGCGAAGACCCCGGCAGGGCGCCTGCAGCTGCGACGTGACCTGAGCGAGCTGATCGGCGCACCGGTGCAGCACGCGATCATCGAGAGCCTTTTCATGGCACGTGCGCTGGCGGCGCTGGCCGACCAGGATTATGCCCCGGCCGAGGAGGACGCGCGGGCGCTGCTCGAACGTTATCCCGGATCGACCCAGAAAGGAGAGGCCTTGGGAGTGCGACTGTCCGTGGCTTGGGATCTGAAACGATATCGCACGGCGGCGGACATTGCCGTGCAGCTGCGCCCGGTTATCACGGACGAGAGGCACCGCGCCGAGCTGGGGGTGCTGCTCGCCGAGGCGTTTTTTCGCGCGGAGGATTATAAGAACGCGGCCGATGCCTACGCGGCCGCGCTGCACGAGCTGCCGGCGGTGGAAAAGGCGGGCACGCTGATCTTCCAGCGCGTGCTGGCCGACATCCGGGCGGATCAGCTTGATTCGGCGGCGAAACAGCTAGATCAGGCCGCGACAACGGCGGGTTTCGATGCCGTCAGCCGCTGGCAGGCTGAATGGAACCTCGTCAAGGAGATGCAGGTGCGCGGTCAGGTCGCGGCGGCCCAGGCGCGGGTGGACACCCTGCTGGCCGGCGGGGCGCAGGGCGTCCCGGCGGACTTGCGCATCAGGCTGATGTGGCTCCGCGCAAAACTGTCATTCGACAACAACCAGCCCGAAACGACCCTGCGACAGTCCGACGAATTGCTGGTCCTGCTGACCAAGGGCGGGCAGACGGACGAGGCGCTCCGGGTCAATGTGACGAGCACCGCCCAGTTGCTCAAGGCCCAGGCGCTGCTGGCACTCAACCGCGACAAGGAAGGGCTGGAGATGCTCGACCAATTGCGGGCTGATTACCGCGCGACGGCTGCGGCGCAGTATTCCTACCTGGTGCTGGCCGGTCATCTCACGCAACGCGGGGACATGGCCGGGGCCCAGCGCGTGCTGCTGAGTTTCGTGGACACGCCGGCATACCGGCAGAGCGAATACGCGCCGCTGGCGCTGTACGAGGCGGCGATCAACCTGGAGCGGCAGGGGCTCGACCGGCAGTTGAAGGAAGCCTACGAGAAGATGCTCGAGCGGCTGATCCGCGACTATCCGCAAAGCGAATTGGTCTTCTATGCCCGGCTCAAACAGGGCGATCTGCTGCGAAAATTGAATGATTTTACCTCAGCCCGCCAGGTGTATGAGGACCTGATCAATCGTTCCGGCCAGCACCCCGACATCCTGCTCGCGCAGCTGGCGCTGGCTGATTCGCTCTTTGCGCAGGGCGCCAACAGCGTGGTGAACTACGAGAGCGCGTCGGTGATCTTCGAGCGCCTGCGCGACCTGCCGTCGGCGCCGGTCGACCTGCGCGTGGAAGCCGGTTTCAAATGGGGCTATGCTCTGGCCAAGCGGGCGCAGCCCGCCAAGGCGCAGACGGTGTTCTGGTCGGTGGTCGATGCATTCCTGCTCGACGCGACGCAGGCGGCGAAGCTCGGCGCGAAGGGGCGCTACTGGATTTCCCGCGCACTGCTTGAACTCGGCCAGATTCACGAGGACGCGGGGCGGCTCGATGAGGCGCAGCGGGCCTATCAGCTGATCGTCGACCAGAAGCTCAGCGGCGCCGCTCAGGCGCAGGCGAAGCTGGTGCGCTTCGGCGCTGGAGGGACCAAGCCATGACGACCTTTGGCATTTACGCCCGGACCGCCGGCCGCATGATGCGCGCAACCCCATGACGGCCTTCAGCTACAGTGTCTTCGCCAAGGGCGGCCCGGTGATGGGGCTGCTCGTCCTGCTCGGGCTCGCGGCGATCATCATCTTCGTCGAGCGCGCCCTCTTCCTGCATCGCGGGCAGATCCGCTCGTCGGAATTCCTCGACGGCATCAAGAACCTGCTCCGGAAGCAGCGCCTGATGGAGGCGCTGACTTTGTCCGAGGAAACACCCGGCCCGGTGGCGAAGATCGTGAAAGCCGGACTGCGGCACGCGGCGGACGACGAACAGGCGATGCGTTTTGCCATTCAGGAGGCCGCGATCGTGGAGATTCCCGTGCTGGAGCGGCGCATCAGCGCGCTCGCGGCCATCGCGCAGATCGCGCCGTTGTTCGGGCTGCTCGGCACGCTGCTGGGCATGATCAAGACTTTCTGGCTCTTCAATCAGGGCGGCAACTACGCGACGCCCGTCGTGCTGGCCGGCGGCATGTGGGAGGCGTTGCTCACCGCGGCAGCCGGGCTGGCGGTGGCGATCCCGGCCCACTTGGCGCGGCATTTTCTCACGGGCCGGGTGCGTGCACTTGTGCAGGACATGGAGTGGGCGGGCAGCGAGTTGATGCGGTTTCTGCTGCGGGACTATCGCAACGGGGCGGGGGAGCAAAAATGATCACCCGCCCGCTCGATCTTGAATCGCGGATGAGTCCGCCGCCGCGCGACCTCAATGCGGTTGCTTGGGTGAACGTCGGCTTGATCGTGCTTTTCTTCAGCCTGCTTGGCTCGCGCTTTGTGTTGGCGACCGGCCTGCTAGTGGGAGTGGGTGAAGCCGGCGTGATCGAATTGCCGTCCGTCAATCCGGCGGCGACGAGCACCGCGGCCACATCCGTGGTGGTCAGCTATCGGCGGGACAATGTGATCCTTTTCGAGGGTGGCATGTATAGCCTGGCCGAATTGCGCAAGCACATGGAAGTCTACTCCAAAAACAATCCGGGCTCCGTGATGTTGGTGCGCGCGGACAAGCAAGTGTCGAACCAGGCGCTGGCGGACCTCTTTGCGATGGCGGGGGCGGTCGGGTTCAGGAATGTGTTGCTGGCGGCCGAGTCGACGGTGCCGGAGAGCCCGCAGAAATAGCAGGAGGCTGTGTGCGCATCGGAAAAATCGAGGTAAAGCGCCGGGTGTGGGTCGGGCTCGCCTGCGCGGTGGCGGTCACGGGTGCTTGGTGGAGTTGGACGCAGGCCAAGCTGCCGGTCATGGCGGCGTCAGCACCGGCGCAGCAGCCATTTGTGCGGCTGGCTGGAGCGGGCACTGCCACGAACGATCAGGTTTTGCGGGAGCGGGCGGATTTGTTTGATCCCACGCCGCTGTTTTTCCCGACCGAATGGAATTACGGCCAGCAAACGCTGCGCGAAAGACTGCGTCGTCAGCCGGGCCAGATTTTCGGGAGCTTTGAGCCGAAGTGGACCTTTACCGACCAAACCCTCAAGTCCTACGGCGTCGAGGCCGCTCCGGCACCGGAGAAACTGGCCGACGTCCTGGCTCAGGGCAATGAGGCGCCGCTCGCGGGGATAGGGCACATTGATGTGCCGCGGACAGCCTTGGTTGAGAGGGTCGGATTTCTTGAAGTCAGGGGGTTTATTAGTTCTGAACCAATTATATCACAAACGCTTAGGTATTTTACATTACCGCGTTTGGATTATGCTCCGGTGGAATTTCTGGTCGTAGTAAGCAGTGCGGGAGTCGTGGGAGATCCGGTCCTTGCCAGCGGCTCGGGCTGGGAGGAGGTCGATAGTTTCTTTCGCTCATATATTGTAAAAACTTTCCGCTTGGGCGAACGGGTGAATCCCGGTCGCTACCGTGTCTTGGTGGGGCCGTAGGTTTTTTGGGGAATCTGGAAGAATCTAGTTGACGGTCCTTTTTAGGAATTGTTTCTTCGTCGTTCTCTTTGTTTTTTGCCAGTGACTTGGTCTGCCCAGATAGCTCAGTTGGTAGAGCACGTTCTTGGTAAGGACGAGGTCGCCGGTTCGAATCCGGTTCTGGGCTCCAGGGACGTCGCTGATCTCCGACGTTAATCAAGATCAACAACTTCAATACCTAACTAAACCACTACTCCATATGGCTAAAGGAACGTTCGAACGCAAGAAGCCGCACGTCAATGTCGGCACCATCGGTCACGTCGATCACGGCAAGACCACCCTGACGACCGCCATCCTGGCTGTTCAGGCCCGCAAGGGTCTCGCCGAGGCCAAGTCCTACGCGGACATCGCCAAGGGCGGCACCGTGCGTGACGCTTCCAAGATCGTCACGATCTCGGTGGCCCACGTGGAGTATGAGTCCGACAAGCGCCACTATGCGCACGTCGACTGCCCCGGCCACGCGGACTTCGTCAAGAACATGATCACCGGCGCCGCCCAGATGGACGGCGGTATCCTCGTGGTCTCCGCGGCTGACGGCCCGATGCCGCAAACCCGCGAGCACATCCTCCTCGCCCGTCAGGTCGGCGTGCCGAACCTCGTGGTTTTCCTGAACAAGGTCGACCTCATCGAGGACGCCGAGCTGCTTGAGCTCGTGGAAGAGGAAATCCGCGATCTCCTCACCAAGTATCAATTCGACGGCAAGGCCGCGAAGATCATCCGCGGTTCCGCCACGGCCGCCCTCGAGGGCAAGCCCGAGGGTGAAGCCGCCATCCAGGCGCTGATGGTCGCGCTCGACACCGAGATCGCCGAGCCCCTGCGCGAGCTCGACAAGCCCTTCCTGATGTCCGTCGAGGACGTCTTCTCGATCACCGGCCGCGGCACCGTCGCGACGGGCCGTATCGAGCGCGGTATCTGCAAGCTCAACGACACCGTCGAGATCGTCGGCCTCAAGGACACGACCACGACTGTCGTCACCGGCATCGAGATGTTCCGCAAGCTGCTCGACCAGGGCCAAGCGGGCGACAACGTCGGCATCCTGCTCCGCGGCATTGAAAAGGAAGGCATCGAGCGCGGCCAGGTCATCGCCGCCCCGAAGTCCATCAAGCCGCACAAGAAGGCCAAGGCCGAGATCTATGTCCTCTCGAAGGACGAGGGTGGCCGCCACACGCCGTTCTTCAACGGCTACCGGCCCCAGTTCTACTTCCGCACCACGGACGTGACCGGCGTCGTCAGCCTGCCGAAGGGCGTGGAGATGATCATGCCGGGTGACAACATCGCCGTCGACATCGACCTCATCGTGCCGATCGCCATGGAGAAGACCCAGAAGTTCGCCATCCGCGAGGGCGGCCGCACCATCGGTGCCGGCCGCGTGACCGAGATCGTCGAATAAGCGTCCTTAACCTCTTCCGACCACACTGCCGGGGCTCCTTTTTGGGGTCCCGGCTGTGTCGTCTAAAAGAAATAACCACAGGGGTGTAGCTCAATTGGTAGAGTAGCGGTCTCCAAAACCGTTGGTTGGGGGTTCGATTCCCTCCGCCCCTGCCACCTTCGCCCGACAAAACACATGGCCAATCCCTTCCGCACCGTCCGCATCTTCACCAGCGAACTCGTTGGCGAGCTGCAGAAAGCCAGCTGGCCGACCAAGACCGAGCTCAAGGACTCGACGATCGTCGTGATCGTCGCGTGCGTGCTGCTCGGCCTCTTCACTAGCATCAGCGACTTCGCCCTCTACAACGTGGTCGATGCCGTGACCGAGTTCGTCAGCCGCTAAACCTTCCGCTCCGATGACCACCCAGACTTCCACCGGCGCCCAATGGTTCGCGCTTCACACCCTCTCCGGCCAGGAGAACAAGGTGAAGAACTACATCGAGAAGTTCAAGAAGGCCGAGGAACTCGACGACTACATCGCCGAGGTCCTGTTGCCCACGGAAGTCGTGTCCGAGGTCAAGGGCGGCAAGAAGTCGACCAAGGTCCGCAAGCTCTACCCGGGCTACGTGTTCATCAACATGTGCCTCTACGACGCGGAAAAGCAGGTCATCATCAAGCCGTTCTACTTCGTGAAGGACGCGGGTGGCGTGATCGGCTTTGTCGGCGGCGACAAGCCTGCGGCGCTGCGCCAGGCCGAGATCGACGAGATCAAGGCCCGCATCGAGGCCGCTTCCGGCAAGGAAATCCCGAAGGTCACCTTCGAGGTCGGCGAGGAAGTGAAGATCACCGACGGCGCCTTCACCAACCTGACGGGTCGCGTCGACGAGGTCGACCCCGCCCGCGGCAAGCTCAAGATTTCTGTCTCAATTTTCGGTCGGTTTACGCCTGTCGAACTCGAATACTGGCAGGTCCAGCGCGCCTCTGAAAGCTGATCCAGCCGCCCTCACTACCAACCAGTCCTCCCTCCCTCCCCATGGCCAAGAAAATTCAAGGTTACGTCCGTCTCCAGCTCCCCGCCGGTGCCGCCAATCCGGCGCCCCCGGTCGGCCCCGCCCTCGGCGCCCAAGGCGTCAACATCATGGCCTTCTGCAAGGAGTTTAACGCAAAGACCAAGGACCAGAATGGCATGATCATTCCGGTCGTTATCACCGTCTACGCCGACAAGTCCTTCACCTTCATCCTCAAGTCGCCTCCGGCATCCGTGCTGCTCAAGAAGGCCGCCGGCATCGCGGCCGGTTCGGCCAAGCCTAACATGGACAAGGTCGGCAAGGTCACGAAGAAGCAGATCCTCGAGATCATCAAGATCAAGAAGGCCGACCTCAACGCCAACAGTGACGAGGCCGCCATCCGCATGATCGCCGGCACCGCCCGCAACATGGGCATCGAAGTCGTCGATTAATTTTCCGTCCAAACCAACCAGCTCACCGCGGGAGTCCTCACGGACGTTCGCACCGCAAGGAGTCAAAAATGCCCGTCAAACAAAGCAAAAGATACCGTAGCGCCCTCACCGGGGCCGACCTCTCCAAGGAATATCCCCTCAAGGAAGCCGTGGAGATCCTTACCAAATTCCCGAAGGCCAAGTTTGACGAGACCGTCGAGCTGTCCTTCCGCCTCGGCGTTGATCCCGCCCAGGGCGACCAGATGGTCCGCGGCACCACGCCGCTGCCCAATGGTTCCGGCAAGAAGGTCCGCGTCGTCGTCTTCACCGACGATGCCGACAAGGCCCTCGCCGCGGGCGCTGACCATGCTGGCCTCGCCGAGCTGATGGCCAAGATCAACGAAGGCTGGCTCGACTTCGACGTCGCGATCGCGACCACCGAGGCCATGAAGCAGGTCCGCACTCTGGCCCGCGTCCTCGGTCCCAAGGGGCTCATGCCCAACCCGAAATCCGGCACCGTCACCGACGACATCGCTGCCGGCATCAAGGCCGTCAAGGCCGGCCGGGTGGAGTTCAAGGTCGACAAGACCGCCAACATCGGGGTCGGCGTCGGCAAGCGCTCGTTCACCGCCGACCAGATCACCGAGAACGTCACCGCCGTCCTTGAGGCCATCGGCAAGGCCAAGCCCGCGTCCTTCAAGGGTCACTACATCAAGAGCGTCACGCTCTCCTCGTCCATGAGCCCGGGCATCAAGCTCGCCTCGTCCGAGTTCAACAAATTCTAAGGAGCCCACCATGAGAGCCGAAAAACAATATTTGATCGACGAGGTCAGCACGCACCTGAAGAAGTCCGACTACGTCATCCTCACCAACTTTACCAAACTGACCGTCGCGGATGCCGCCGAGCTGCGCAAGCGCCTCGCCCCCGAGAAGGCCGAGTTCCACGTCGTGAAGAACAGCTCCTTCCGCGTCGCCGCCAAGGCCATGGGCCTGCCCGACATGGAGAAGTCCCTCTCGGGCCAGACGGCCGTCGTCGTCGGTGGCAAGAATCCCGCCGGCGTCGCCAAGACGCTGAAGAAGTTCTTCGAGGAAAAGCAGAAGCTTGAGGTCAAGGTTGGCGTCATCGACAAGAAGCTGATGTCCGCCGCCGATCTGTCAAAGCTCGCCGATCTGCCTTCGTTCGACGCCCTGCGCTCGATGTTCCTCGGCCTGCTCACCATGCACGGTGCGGCCTTCGTCCGCGTCCTCGATGCCAAGGTCAAGAAGGAGCAGCCCGCTGCTCCCGCCGCCTAACTCTCACCCCTTTAACCAACCACAATTTTTCCGGTGCAAGCCGGGAAACAAAACATCCAACGAAGAGGCTAGGGGATACGTCCCTTAAACGCGTTTCCATCGAGACCGCTATCCGCTTCAGGAAAACATACCATGAGCAACATCACCAAAGACCAAGTCATTGAATGGCTGTCCGCCCAGCCGATCCTCGAACTCGCCGCCCTCGTCAAGGACCTGGAAGGCAAGTGGGGCGTTTCCGCCGCCGCTGCCGCCGGCCCTGCCGCCGCCGCTGCTGCTCCCGCCGCCGCCGCCGAGGAAAAGACCGAGTTCACCGTCGTCCTCCTCGAGGCCGGCCCGAACAAGATCGGCGCCATCAAGGAAGTCCGCGCCATCACCGGTCTGGGCCTCAAGGAAGCCAAGGACCTCGTCGAAGGCGCGCCCAAGCCCGTCAAGGAAGGCGTCAACAAGGCCGAGGCCGAGGAAATCAAGAAGAAGCTCGAGGCCGCCGGCGCCAAGGTGGAACTCAAGTAACCACTTGGCGTTTTCGCCCTTCAGTCAGCTCAATTCACCGAGACAGGCCGTGTCGAACCACGGCCTGTCTTTCGGCTTTGTTTCTTTTCTTCTTTCCGCGCCTCGAGGCCTTGCGTCCGGGCGTACCATTGCCGGCGGCTCACTCCTGAACCGCTGAGTTCTGTCTCTTTCTTTTCGTCTCACACTTAAACGGGAAATTCCATGGCCGACCGCACTCATTCCGAACGCATTAACTTCGGCAAACTCCGCGAAGTCATCCAGCCGCCGAACCTCATCGAGCTGCAGATCAGTTCCTATCTCGAGTTCCTCCAGAAGGACATCGCCGAGAAGGCGCGCAAGCCCTTCGGCCTCGAGGCCGTGTTCCGCGAGGTCTTCCCGATCAATTCCTACGACGAGCGTCTGACGCTCGAGTACGTCTCCTATACGATCGGCGAGCCCAAGAGTTCCGAAATCGAGTGCCTCCGCGAGGGCACCACCTACGCTGTGCCGCTCTACGTGAAGCTCCGCCTCCGCGAGGAAGACTTCATCAAGGACGAGGAGATCTTCATGGGCGACATCCCGATGGTGACCGAGCGCGGCTCGTTCATCATCAACGGCGCCGAACGCGTCGTCGTCTCCCAGCTCCACCGTTCCCCCGGCATCTGCTTCGAGGTGGCCACGCACCCGAACGGCAAGCTGCTCCACTCCTTCCGCATCATCCCGGATCGCGGCACCTGGCTCGAGGTGCAGTTCGACAATAACGACCTGCTCTACGTCTACCTCGACCGCCGCCGCCGTCGCCGTAAATTCCTCATCACGACGCTGCTCCGTTCCATCGGCTTCAGCAACGACCTGGATATCCTCAACCTGTTCTACACGATCCAGGAGCTCAAGGTCACCAAGGCCCTCGATCTCGAGAACGTCTCCACGCTCGTCCTCGTTGAGGACGTGATCGACGCCCAGAAGGGTGTTGTGCTCGCCCGCGCCTTCGAGCCGCTCACCAAGGCCATCGTCCGCACCTTCGAGAAGCACGACATCAAGTCGATGCGCGTCATCGACACGACGGCCGACGAGGGCGCGATCATCCGCGCGCTCAAGAAGGACCCGACCCGCAACGAGGAGGAGGCCCTCAAGGAAATCTACAAGAAGCTGCGCCCGGGCGAGCCGCCGACCACGGCGAACGCCAAGGCCCTGCTCAAGCGCCTGTTCTTCGACCCGAAGCGCTACGATCTCGGCCGCGTCGGCCGCTACAAGATCAACCAGAAGCTCGACCTCAAGATCGACCTGGAGAATCGCATCCTCGCCAGCGAGGACGTGGTCGCCGCCACCAAGTATCTCGTCCGCCTCAAGAAGAGCGACGGCATCGTTGACGACATCGATCACCTCGGTTCCCGCCGCGTGCGTACCGTGGGTGAGCTTCTCGCCAACCAGTGCCGCGTCGGCCTTTCCCGCACCGAGCGTTTGGTGCGCGAGCGCATGACCCTCTATGACCAGAGCGTCGATTCGATCACGCCCCAGAAGCTGATCAACCCGAAGGCCCTGACGACCGTAATCCGCGATTTCTTCGCGCGCTCGCAGCTGTCGCAGTTCATGGACCAGATCAACCCTCTCGCCGAGCTCACGCACAAGCGCCGCTTGTCCGCGCTCGGGCCGGGTGGTCTGAATCGCGAACGCGCCGGCTTCGAGGTTCGCGACGTTCATCCGTCGCACTACGGCCGCATCTGCCCGATCGAGACCCCGGAAGGTCCGAACATCGGCCTCATCAACTCCCTGTCCACCTATGCCCGCGTGAACGAGTTCGGCTTCATCGAAGCCCCGTATCGTCTCGTCGAGAAAGGCCGCGTGACCGACAAGGTCGTCTACCTCACCGCCGACCAGGAAGAGGGCAAGACCATCGCCCAGGCCAACGCCGAGGTCGATGACAAGGGCCACTACATCGGCAAGGTCACCGCCCGTAACTCCGGCAACTTCCTCGAAGTCACCGCCGACGAGGTGGACCTGATGGACGTTTCGCCGAAGCAGGTGGTGTCCGTGGCCGCCGGCCTCATCCCGTTCCTTGAGCACGACGACGCGAATCGCGCGCTCATGGGTTCCAACATGCAACGCCAGGGCGTGCCGCTCCTGCAGACCGAGGCGCCGTTCGTCGGCACCGGTCTCGAGGCCCGCCTCGCGTCCGACTCCAAAACCGTCGTCATCGCCGAAGAATCCGGCATCGTCGCTTCCGTCGACGCGAAGCAGATCATCGTCACCAAGGACGGCGAACTGCCCCGCCATCCGAAGCACAACCCGAAGGACCACGTGTTCGTGTATGAACTCCGCAAGTTCATGCGCTCGAATGCCGGCACCTGCTTCAGCCAGCGCCCGATCGTCAAGAAGGGCCAGAAGGTCAAGAAGGGCGAGTGCATCGCGGACGGTCCCTCAACCGACCACGGCGAGCTCGCGCTCGGCCGCAACGTCCTCGTCGGCTTCATGCCGTGGAACGGCTACAACTTCGAAGACGCCATCCTGATTTCCGAGAAGGTCCTCAAGGAAGACATCTTCACCTCCATCCACGTCCAGGAATTCGAGGTCACCGCCCGTGACACGAAGCTCGGGCCGGAGGAGATCACGCGCGACATCCCGAACATCGGTGAGGAAGCCCTCAAGAATCTCGACCATAACGGCGTCATCCGCGTCGGTGCCGAGGTGAAGCCTGGCGACATCCTCGTCGGCAAGATCACCCCGAAGTCCGAGACCGAGCTCGCTCCGGAAGAGAAGCTGCTCCGCGCCATCTTCGGCGAAAAGGCCGCGGATGTGAAGGACACCTCCCTCATCGTCCCCTCCGGCGTGAACGGCATCATCATGGACGTGAAGGTCTCGACCAGCCGCCTCGACGCGGAACGTGACCGCCTGTCCCCGTCCGACCGCCGCCGCCAGGTGAAACAGATTCAGGAAGATTATAAGACGCAAATGGACAAGCTGCGCGAGCAGCTGACCGAGGCGCTCTCCAACATCCTCCTTGGCGAGAAGATCCCGCTCGACGTCATCAACGGCCAGACCGGCGAAATCATCATCCCGGCCAACCGCAAGATCACGAAGACGCTCCTCCGCAAGCTGGCCGCCGTCGCGAAGCACATCGAGATCGATCCTTCGCCCGTCCGCATCAAGATCATGGAGATCATCGCCTCGTTCCAGTCGAAGTTCGACGAGCTCGAAGGCGACCGCGAGCGCAAGATCGCCACGATCGAGACCGGCGACGAGAACGGTCCCGGTGTCATCAAGCAGGTCAAGGTCTACATCGCCACGAAGCAGAAGCTCGAGGTCGGTGACAAGATGGCCGGCCGCCACGGTAACAAGGGCGTCGTCGCCAAGATCGTGCCGGAAGAGGACATGCCCTTCCTGCCCGACGGCACCCCGATCGAAATCTGCCTCAACCCCCTCGGCGTGCCTTCGCGCATGAACGTGGGTCAGGTGCTCGAGACGCACCTCGGCTGGGCCTGCAAAAAGCTCGGCATCAAGGTCGCCACGCCCGTGTTCGACGGCATCCCCGAGAGCAAGGTGCGCGGTTACCTCAAGGAGGCCAAGCTGCCTTCCACCGGCAAGTCCCCGCTGCATGACGGTCGCACCGGCGAGAAACTCGATCAGGAGGTCGTCGTCGGCTACATCTACATGATGAAGCTGAACCATCTCGTGTCGCACAAGATCCACGCCCGTGCGGTCGGTCCTTATTCGCTCGTCACTCAGCAGCCGCTGGGCGGAAAGGCGCAATACGGCGGCCAGCGCTTCGGGGAAATGGAAGTGTGGGCACTCGAGGCCTATGGCGCGGCGCACACCCTGCAGGAACTCCTCACCGTCAAGTCCGACGACGTCAACGGCCGCACCAAGATCTACGAGTCGCTCGTCAAGGGCGACAACACGCTGAGCGCCGGCACGCCGGAATCGTTCAACGTGCTGGTCAAGGAAATGCAGGCCCTCGGTCTCGACATCAAACTCGCGAAGCGCACCGCCCTGGGCGAAGCGCTCGGTGGCACGGGCACCCGCTAACACTTAACACAATATTGGGAGCAAAATCATAATGAGCACCGAACACGCCCGTGAAGAAGTCCGTTCCGTCCTCGGTTCGGACGAGAATCAGTTCGACAACGTTTCGATCACCGTCGCCGCGCCGGAAACCATCCGCGCCTGGTCCAAGGGTGAGGTCAAGAATCCCGAGACCATCAACTACCGCACCTTTAAGCCCGAGCCGGGCGGTCTTTTCTGCCAAAAGATTTTCGGCCCGGTGCGCGACTACGAGTGCGCCTGCGGCAAATACAAGCGCATCAAATACAAGGATGTCGTGTGCGATCGCTGCGGCGTCGAGGTGACCATCGCCCGCGTCCGCCGCGAGCGCATGGGCCACATCGAGCTCGCCGTCCCCGTCGCCCATATCTGGTTCCTCAAGAGCATGCCGAGCCGCCTCGGCCTCCTGCTCGACATGACCGCCCGTTCACTCGAGCGCGTCATCTACTACGAGAACTACATGGTGACCAACGCGGGCAAGACGCCGCTCGAACTCAAGCAGCTCCTCACCGAGACCGAGTTCCAGCAGGCCGTCGATGAATACGGCGCCGATGCCTTCACCGCCAAGATGGGCGCCGAGGCCGTCCGCGACGTGCTCATGCAGATCGACATGGAGGCGGTGGTTGCCGAGCTCCACGAGACGATGCGCGCCACGCGCTCGAAGCAGATCAAGAAGAAACTCTCCAAGCGCCTCAAGGTCATCGGCGGCTTCATCAGCTCGAAGTCCCGTCCCGAGTGGATGGTGCTCGAGGTGTTGCCCGTCATCCCGCCGGACCTGCGCCCGCTCGTTCCGCTCGAGGGTGGCCGCTTCGCGACCTCCGATCTCAACGACCTCTACCGTCGCGTCATCAACCGCAATAACCGCCTGCGGAATCTGATGCAGCTGAAGACGCCCGACGTCATCATTCACAACGAAAAGCGCATGCTCCAGGAAGCCGTCGACGCGCTGTTCGACAACGGCCGCCATGGCCGCCCGGTCACGGGCGCCGGCAACCGCGCCCTGAAGTCGCTCTCCGACATGCTCAAGGGCAAGCAGGGCCGCTTCCGCCAGAACTTACTCGGCAAGCGCGTCGATTATTCCGGCCGCTCCGTCATCGTCATCGGTCCGGAGCTCAAGCTCCACCAGTGCGGTCTGCCCAAGAAGATGGCGCTCGTCCTCTTCGAGCCGTTCATCATCCGCCGCCTCAAGGAACTCGGCTTCGTGCACACCGTCCGCGGTGCCCGCAAGATGATCGAGAAGAAGTCCCCCGAGGTGTGGGACATCCTCGAGGAAGTCACCAAGGGACACCCGGTGCTGCTCAACCGCGCGCCGACCCTGCACCGTCTCTCGATCCAGGCTTTCGAGCCCGTGCTCATTGAGGGTTCGTCCATCCGCATCCACCCGCTCGTCTGCACGGCTTACAACGCCGACTTCGACGGTGACCAGATGGCCGTCCACGTGCCGCTGTCCCTCGAGGCTATCTTGGAGTGCAAACTCCTGATGATGTCGACGAACAACATCTTCTCGCCGTCCTCCGGCAAGCCGATCCTCACGCCGTCGCAGGACATCGTCCTCGGCGCCTACTACCTCACCATCGAGCCGCGCACCAAGCCCGCCAAGGGCGTCCGTGTGCCGCTGCTCTCCGGCCTCCAGGAAGTGCTCTACGTCAAGGCCGACGGCGCCCTCAAGATGCACGACTGGATCGAGGTCCCGAATCCGGATTTCGGCAAGGACACCGTCTACGGCAACAAGGAGCGCAAGCACCTTCGCACGACCGTGGGCCGCGTGATCTTCAACCAGATCTGGCCCGCCGGCCTCGGCTTCATCAACTTCCCGGTGCCGAAGAGCAAGCTCGGCGACCTCATCCTCAACACCTACAAGGTGGCGGGTGATCGCGTGACCGTCGAGACGCTCGACAAGCTCAAGGAGCTCGGCTTCCAGACCGCCATGCAGGCCGGCATCTCGATCGGTATCGACGACATGATCATCCCGGAAAACAAGAAGGAGATCGTGTCCGACGCCCGTAAGAAGGTCGACGAGGTCGAGTCCCAATACAAGAAGGGCATCATCACCTCCGGCGAGCGCTACAACAAGATCATCGACATCTGGACCGGCGCCACCGATCGCATCGCAAAGGCGGTCTTCGCGAAGCTCGAGAACAACGATGGCAAGCCGGAGGTTAACCCGGTTTACATCATGATGGATTCCGGCGCCCGCGGTAACAAGCAGCAGGTCCGCCAGCTGTGCGGTCTCCGCGGCCTGATGGCCAAGCCGTCCGGTGAAATCATCGAGCGCCCCATCCTGTCCTCGTTCCGTGAGGGCCTGACCGTTCTCGAATACTTCATCTCCACGCACGGCGCCCGCAAGGGTCTCGCCGACACCGCCCTCAAGACGGCCGACGCCGGCTACATGACCCGCAAGCTTTGCGACGTGGCCATGGACGCCGTCATCACCGAGGAAGACTGCGGCACGCGCGAGGGCATCTGGAAGCGCGCGATCTTCGAAGGCGAGACCATGCTGGTCTCCCTCGCGGAGCGCGTCGTCGGCCGGTTCTCGGCGGACGACGTCTTCGATCCCCTCAACCCGACGAAGACCATCGTCGACGCCGGCGACCTCATCACCGAGGAACTCTCCAAGCGCATCGACGATTCCGGCATCGAGCGCGTCAAGGTGCTCTCGCCGCTCACCTCCACGAGCGAGCAGGGCATCGACGCCAAGTCCTACGGCATCAATCCCGCCACCAACAAGGTCGCGAAGATCGGTGACTCCGTCGGCATCATCGCTGCCCAGTCCATCGGCGAACCCGGCACGCAGCTCACGATGCGCACCTTCCACATCGGTGGTGTCGCTTCCGCGGGCTCGAAGAATCCTGAGATCAAGGTGCGTAACTCCGGTATCGTCAAATACCGCGGTCTCCGCCTCGTGCAGACCGCCGAGGGCCACAACATCGTCCTTAACAAGACCGGTTCCATCCAGATCCTTGACGAGAACGACCGCGAATTGGAGTCCTATCCGATCGTGGTCGGCACCTTCCTCTCCGTCTCCGACACCGAGAAGGTCGTCAAGGGCCAGACCATCGCCCAGTGGGATCCCTACAACATCCCGGTCCTCTCCGAGAAAGCCGGCACGCTCCACTTCAAGGACATGATCCCGGGTGTGACCGTGAAGCGCGAACTCGACGAGTCTACCGGCCGCATCGCGACCGTGGTCATCGAGCACAAGGAAGATCTCAACCCGCAGATCGAAGTCCGCGACGATCACGGCAAGCCGGTCGCCGCTTACTCCATCCCGACGGGCGCGCAGGTTGCGGTCGCCGAGGGTGACATCATCCAGCCTGGTGCGCTGCTCGCCAAGACCCCGCGTCAGGCGTCCGTCACCAAGGACATCACCGGTGGTCTCCCGCGCGTCGCCGAGCTCTTCGAAGCCCGCCGCCCGAAGGAAGCCGCCGAGATGGCCCGCATCGAGGGTGTCGTTTCGTTCGAAGGTTCCATCCGCGGCAAGCGCAAGCTGGTCGTCCGCCAGGAAGAGTCCGGCGCCGAGGAGGAACACCTGATCCCGCACGGCAAGCACATCATCGTGCAGGCCGGCGATGTCGTCCATAAGGGCCAGCACCTCACCGAGGGTTCCGCCGATCCGCACGAGATCCTTGAGATCCTCGGGCCGACCGCACTGTATGAGTTCCTCATCGGTCAGGTGCAGGAAGTCTACCGTCTTCAGGGCGTCTCGATCAACGACAAGCACATCGAAGTCATCATCCGCCAGATGCTCCGCAAGGTCCGCATCTCCGATCCGGGTGACACCGAGTGGTTCTGGGGCGAGCAGATCGACCGCGTGGCGTTCCTGCGCGAGAACAAGCGCATCGACGCCGCCGGTGGCAAACCCGCCGAGGCCGAGCCGATCCTGCTGGGCATCACCAAGGCCTCGCTTGAGACCGAGAGCTTCATCTCGGCCGCGTCCTTCCAGGAGACGACGCGCGTCCTCACCGACGCCTCGACGCTGGGCAAGGTCGACCACCTGAAGGGCTTCAAGGAAAACGTCATCATGGGTCATCTGATCCCGGCGGGCACGGGCCTCCCGGCTTATAAGAAGCTCCGTGTGACCCTCCCGCTCGGTGGCGAGATCCCGATGGACGAGGCTCCCAAGGCCACGGCCGAGGCGAGCTAAGCTCCCTGCAAAACACTTCAAAGCCGCGGACGAAAGTCCGCGGCTTTTTCTTTGCCCGGATTACAAAGTGGGGTGGGGAATGGCACCAAAAACGCCTTGTTTTCCCCCTAAAATGGCAATTTTTAAAGTCCTCCCGCCAAAAGAAGCCGGTGGAGCCTAGCTCCCGAGTGTCTTCTCGCCGGGCCTTTCGAAGCCGGGCGTTCTTTTTGGTTTTGCCGCAGCCGAAACCAACCCTCCTTAGCCTTGGCGAATAAGAGCAGAAATTTACTCATGAGATTGTCGGCTGACCGGGTCTGAAGGGCAGGATAGGGTGCTTTTACAAATGGACTTTCAGCTTGGGCAACGCCCTGTGAATAACTTTTCCGGACTTTTTTTGATTTAGCTCTTGATAGGGTAGGAAGCCGCCTGCTTTCCTCAGCGTTCCATTCGTCACTTACAGCCGCGTTAGCCAAACTAGCGAGGCACCTGACGCCACGATTTCGGGCGGTTTTCCCTCTGAAATTCGTGTTTTCACATAAAGCGCGAAATAGTGCTTGCCGGAGGCATCGTCTCCGGTAGGTTCCGCGCCTTTTCCACTTTTACCAACCTTCCATTCAATTACATGCCAACCATCAACCAACTCGTGAGAAAGGGACGTCGCAAAGTCGTCGCGAAGTCCAAGGCTCCGGCGTTGCAGGGTAACCCCTTCCGCCGTGGCGTCTGTGTGCAGGTCATGACCCGCACGCCGAAGAAGCCGAACTCGGCCATCCGCAAGGTCGCCAAGGTCCGCCTCACGAACGGCACGGAAGTCATTTCCTACATCCCCGACGAGGGCCACAACCTCCAGGAGCACTCCATCGTGCTCGTGCGCGGTGGCCGCGTTAAGGATCTCCCCGGCGTCCGCTACCACATCGTGCGTGGCACTCTCGACGCCACCGGCGTGGAGAAGCGCCGTCGTTCCCGCTCCAAATACGGCGTCAAACGCCCGAAAGCCGCCAAGGCCTAACCCTCGTTCTTTTCAAGCCACCATGTCACGTCGCCGCAGAGCTACGCACCGCCCCACCGTCCCGGATGTCCGCTATAACAGCGCCCTGGTGACGCACCTGATCAATGTCATCATGAAGAGCGGCAAGCGCACGCTCGCCGAGCGCATCGTCTACGGTGCCTTCGAGAAGGTGAGCGAGAAGCTCCAGAAGGGCGACCCGGTCGACCTGCTGATGGGCGCCATGGAAAACGCCCGCCCGAAGCTCGAGGTCAAGAGCCGCCGCGTCGGTGGCGCCACCTACCAGGTTCCCGTCGAGATCTCCTTCGAGCGTCAGGAGTCCCTGGCCCTCCGCTGGATCGTCAACGCGGCCACCGGCCGCAAAGGCACGCCGATGCGCGAGGCCATCGCCGCCGAGATCGTCGACGCCTACAACAACACCGGCTCCGTCGTGAAGAAGAAGGAAGAAATGCACAAGATGGCCCAAGCCAACCGTGCGTTCGCCCATCTCCGTTGGTAAGGAATTTCTAGAATGTCCGCTACTGCACCCATCGCCATCACTGTCGTCACCGACAAGGCCAAGGTCTCGCCGGTCAACTCGAAGGATCGTCCCTTCCCGCTCGAGTGGACCCGCAACATCGGCATCGCCGCGCACATCGACGCCGGCAAGACGACCACGACCGAGCGCATCCTTTTCTACTCCGGCGCCGTCCACAAGATGGGCGAGGTCCACGAGGGTACCACGGTGACCGACTGGATGGAGCAGGAGCGCGAGCGCGGCATCACGATTACCGCCGCCGCCATTTCCTGCGCTTGGAACGCCTCTTGGGGCCCCTGGAAGGGCATCAAGCAGCGCATTAACATCATCGACACCCCCGGACACGTGGACTTCACGGCCGAGGTGGAGCGCTCGCTCCGCGTGCTCGACGGTGCCGTCGCCGTGTTCGACGCCGTCGCCGGCGTGCAGCCCCAGTCCGAGACGGTCTGGCGCCAAGCCAACAAATATCGCGTCCCCCGCATCGCCTTCATCAATAAGATGGATCGCGTCGGCGCTAATTTCTTCCGCTGCATCGAGGACATCCGCACGAAGCTGAAGGCCAACGCTCACGCCCTCTACCTGCCGATCGGCGCCGAGGAGAACTTCACCGGACTCATCGACCTCGTGCAGAACGTCGCCTACATCTTCGAGGACAACCCGGCCGACCCGCTCGGGATGAAGCCCGTCTCGGTGGCGATCCCCGAGGCCATGAAGGCGCAGGCGAAGGAATACCGCGACAAGCTCATCGAGGCCGTCTCTGATTTCGACGACGTCTTGGCCGAGAAATATCTCAACGGCGAGGAGATCAGCGTCGATGAACTCCTGCTTGGTGTGCGCAAGGCCACCATTTCCCTGCAGTTCACCGGCGTGTTCCCCGGCTCCGCCTTCAAGAAGAAGGGCGTGCAGCGCCTGCTGGACTGCGTCGTCAACTACCTCCCAAGCCCGATCGACGTTCCCCCGATGCAGGGCCAGGACAGCGACGGCAAGCCGGTTGAGGCGGTCGTCAGCGACAAGGCCAAGATGGCCGGCCTCGCGTTCAAGCTCTGGAACGATCCCTTTGTCGGTCGTCTCGTGTTCTTCCGCGTCTACACCGGCCAGCTGCCGCGCGGCATGTCCCTCTACAATCCCCGCACCCGCCGCACCGAGCGCGTGTCCCGCCTCGTCCTCATGCGCGCCATCGAGCGCGAGGAAATTGAAGTCGCCTACGCGGGTGACATCTGTGCCGTCGTCGGCGTCAAGGACGTCATCACCGGCGACACGCTGTGTGACGAGGATTTCGACATCCGTCTCGAGCCGCCGTCCTTCCCGGAGCCCGTCATCTCGATGTCCATCGAGCCCAACTCCAAGGCCGACCAGGAAAAACTCGGCGTTGCCCTCCAGCGCCTCGTTGCCGAGGATCCGACCCTGCGCGTCAAGACCGACCAGGATACCGGCCAGACCATCCTCGCCGGCATGGGCGAGCTGCACCTCGAGATCATCATCGACCGCATGAAGCGCGAGTTCAAGGTCGAGGCCACCTCCGGCAAGCCGCAGATCGCCTACCGCGAGACCATCCAGAAGCCCGCGGACGGCGAAGGTAAGTTCATCCGTCAGTCCGGCGGCAAGGGCCAATACGGCCATGTCGTCATCAAGATGGAGCCGAATGAAAAGGGTAAGGGCGTCGAGGTCATCAACGAAACCGTCGGCGGTTCTATCCCTAAGGAATTCATCAAGCCGTCCACCGAGGGTATCCTCGAGGGCGCCAACAACGGGGTCATTGCGGGCTTCCCGGTGGTCGACGTCATCATCAAGATTGTTGACGGTTCGTTCCACGAGGTCGACTCCTCTGAAATGGCGTTCAAGATGGCCGGCATCTTCGCGTTCAAGGACGCGATGAAGAAGGCCAACCCCATTCTCCTTGAGCCGATCATGGGCGTCGAGGTCACCACTCCGGAGGAATACCAGGGCGATCTTCTGGGCGATATCAACCGTCGCCGCGGCCAGATCCAGGGCATGGATAACAAGTCTGGTGCCTGTATCATCACCGCGCACGTCCCGCTCGAGCTCCTCTTCGGTTACGTCACCGACATCCGCTCGCTTTCGAAGGGCCGCGCCAGCGCGTCCATCACGCCTTCGCACTTTGCGCAGGTCCCGAACTCGCAGCTCGCCAAGATCGTGGAGTCCAACGCCAAGGGCCCCGCTCGCACCTAGTTCTCCTCAACCCTCGTTCTTTATCCCGCCATGAAAGGCCAACGCATTCGCATCAAACTCCAGGGCTACGACTATCGTGTCATCGACCAGTCCGCCCTCGAAATCGTCGAAACCGCCAAGCGCTCCGGCGCCCGCGTTTCCGGTCCGATTCCTCTTCCCACCCACATTGTGAAGCTGTCGGTCAACCGCTCCCCGCACGTCGACAAGAAGTCCATGGAGCAGTTCGAATCCCGCACCCACAAGCGCCTCATCGACATCCTGGAGCCCACCGCCCAGACGGTCGACGAGCTCAAGAAACTCAACCTCCCGTCCGGCGTCGATATCACCATCAACGTCTAAACTCTCCCAACCCACATACCATCTTAGCCAAGCCAGCCGGCTCACCCCGGCCCTTGCTAAAGTAGGTCTAAACAAACGGCGCCCCGCGCCACCTACCACTTAGCCCATGATCGCTACATTACTCGGTAAAAAAATCGGCATGACCCAGGTCTACGACGCTCAAAACGTCCTGATCCCGGTCACCGTGGTGGAAGCCGGCCCGTGCCCGGTCGTCCAAATCAAGACTGTTGAGTCTGACGGCTACAACGCCGTGCAACTCGGCTTCGGTGCCCAGAAGGCGAAGAACGCCTCCAAGGCCGAGGCCAATCACGCCAAGAAGGCCGGCCTCGAGTCGGCGCCTCGCGTGCTCAACGAGGTCCGCCTCCCCGAGGCGTTCTCCGGCAAGGCCGGCGACGTCATCACCGTCGCGGTGTTCTCGGAAGGCCAGATCGTCGACGTGCTCGGCGTCTCGAAGGGCAAGGGCTTCCAGGGCGTCGTGAAGCGCTTCCGCGTCGGCGGCGGCCCCGCCTCCCATGGCTCCATGTTCCACCGCCGCATCGGCTCGATCGGCATGCGCCAGACTCCCGGCCGCTCCTGGAAGAACCAGCGCATGCCCGGCCACATGGGCACTGATTTCCGCACCGTGCAGAACCTGCGCGTCGTGAAGATTATCGCCGACAAGAACCTCATCCTCGTCAAGGGCGCCATCCCTGGTGCCAACGGCGACGATGTCATCATCCGCTCTGGCAAGAAGGCCAAGCCGGCCAAGAAAGCCTAAGACCACCGGAGAACGTAATCCATGAAGCTCAAACTTTTCACTCCCGACGCCACCAAGAGTTCCGAGAAGGAATTCAACCTCCCGATTTTTGAGGGCAGCCGCGGCCTCCAGGCCGTCAAGGAAGTCGTCGTCGCGCACCGCGCCAACGCCCGCCAAGGCACGCGTTCCACCAAGACCCGCGGCGAAGTCCGCGGCGGTGGCAAGAAGCCGCACGCCCAGAAGGGCACCGGCCGCGCCCGCGCCGGCTCCATCCGCTCCCCCCTGTGGTCCGGCGGCGGCGTGGTCTTCGGCCCGAAGCCCCGCGACTTCTCCAAAAAGATCAACGGCAAGGTCAAAACCCTCGCCTTCAGCCGCGCCCTGTTCGACCGCGCGACCGCCGGCGATATCAGCGTCATCGAGAACTTTGCGCCGAAGCAGGCCAAGACCAAGCTCATGGGCGAGGTTATCAGCCGCATCGCCCCCAAGGGCAAGGTGCTCATCGTCGACGCCCCCTTCACGACCGAGGCCCAGCGCGCCGCGCGCAACCTCGACCGCGTCACTCTGCAGGACGCCTCGAAGCTCAACACCCTCGATCTCGTCGCCTACAGCTGGATCGTTGTTTCCAGCAAGGCTCTCGAGCGGATCATCGCCCGCGCCAACGGAGGTCAGTCATGATTAACGCCGAACAGATTCTCAAAACCATCCGTCTGACGGAGAAGTCGAACAAGCTCTCTTCGAACTACGGCCAATACACCTTCGAGGTTTATCCCTCCGCCACCAAGCACACGGTGCGCGCGGCCGTCGAGCAGACCTTCAAGGTCACCGTCACCCGCGTGAACATCCAGAACCGCAAGGGCAAGCCGAAGCGTTCGCGCCAGGGCCGTCCCATCACCGCGTCCGACAGCAAGCGCGCCATCGTCACCCTCAAGACGGGCGACAAGATCGAACTCACCTGATTCCCGGAGCCCACCCACCATGGCCCTTAAATCCTTCCGTCCCCTCACCGCGTCCCTCCGGTTCACCACCCTGAACCGCCCGGCCGAGATCACCGACAAGCGCCCCGAGCGCTCGCTGGTCGAGTCCAAGAGCAAGTCCGGCGGCCGCAACGCCTACGGCCGCATCACCTCCCGCCGTCGCGGCGGCGGTCACAAGAAGCTCTACCGCATCATTGACTTCAAGCGTGGCAAGCTCGACATGCCCGCCAAGGTCCAAGCGATCGAATACGATCCCAACCGCACCGCGCTGCTCGCGCTGCTCGCTTACGCCGACGGCACGAAGAGCTACATCCTCGCGCCCCTCGGCCTGAAGGTCGGTGACACCGTCTACAGCGCGCTGAAGACCGACACCAACGACTTCAAGCCGGGCAACTCCTTCCTTCTGTCCGCGATCCCGCCGGCCACCAAGGTGCACGCCGTCGAGCTGATCCCGGGCAAGGGCGCCCAGATCGCCCGCGCCGCCGGCACCTCGGTCGAGCTCGTCGCCATCGAAAACGGCTACGCGCAGATCCGCCTCTCCTCCGGCGAGACCCGCCTAGTCAACGCCAAGTGCCGCGCCACCATCGGCGAGGTTTCCAACGCCGATCACGGCAAGCGCTCGCTCGGCAAGGCCGGTCGCAACCGCTGGCTCGGCAAGCGTCCCCGCGTCCGCGGCGTGGCCATGAACCCGGTCGACCACCCCAACGGTGGCGGTCAGGGCAAGTCCAAGGGTGGTGGCGGCCGCCAGCACCTCGTCTCGCCTTGGGGCCAGCTCGCGAAGGGTTTCCCGACGCGCCGCCGCACCAAGCTCTCCAGCTCCTTCATCCTCGTTCGCGCCAACGGCCGTCCGCCGCGCGGCAAGAAATAATCCCAACGACTCCGCACCATGGCACGTTCCATCAAGAAAGGTTTCTTTGTCGACTACCACCTCCTGGAAAAAATCCAGAAGGCGGCCAAGATCGGTGGCGCCCGCAAGCCCATCCAGACCTGGTCCCGTCGCTCCACCATCACGCCCGAGTTCGTCGGCCACACCATCAGTGTGCACAACGGCAAGGCGCACATCGCCGTCTACATCACGGAGAACATGGTCGGGCACAAGCTCGGCGAGTTCGCTCCGACCCGCATATTCAAGGCGCACGGCGGCATGACCCGCAAGGAAATCTGAGGCTGCGGCCCAACCGGAACACTACCATGGAAATTCAAGCTCTCACCCGCAACGCGCGCATGTCGCCCAAGAAGGTCCGCGAAGTCGCTCGCCTCATCCAGGGCCGCCCCGTCAACGAGGCCATCGACTTCCTCACGCTCGTGCCGCGCAAGTCCGCCCGCCTCCTCGTCAAGACGCTCAAGAGCGCCGTGGCGAACGCCGAGAACAACAACAGCATCACCGCCGACCAGCTCACCGTGCACCGCGCCCTCATCGAGAACGGCCCCGTGCTCAAGCGCTTCAAGGCCGGCGCCAAGGGCTCGGCCAAGCCGCGCGTCAAGCGCATGTCGCACCTCCGCATCATCCTCTCCGACGGCAAAACCAACTAACTTTTCCCATGGGACAAAAGACCAACCCTACCGGCTTTCGCCTGGCCGTCCGCCGCAACTGGCAGTCGCGCTGGTTCGCGCGCAAGAAGGATTTCGCCAAGCTCCTCCACGAGGACCAGATCATCCGCTCCACGCTGATGGAAAAACTCAAGCAGGCCTCCGTGCCGCGCATCTTCATTGAGCGCGCCGGCAACCGCGTGCGCGTCAAGATCTTCACCGCCCGCCCCGGCATTGTCATTGGCAAGAAGGGCCAGGAGGTCGAGAACATGAAGGTCGCCCTCGGCAAGCTCACCGGCAAGGAAGTCCTCCTCGACATCCAGGAAGTGAAGAAGCCCGAGATCGAGGCCCAGCTCGTGGCCGAGAACGTCGCGCTCCAACTCGAGCGCCGCATCGCCTTCCGCCGCGCCATCAAGAAATCCATCCAGATCGCGATGTCGCTCGGCATCGACGGCATCAAGATCCAGTGCTCGGGCCGCCTCGGCGGCGCCGACATCGCCCGCCGCGAATGGCAGCGTCAGGGCCGCATCCCGCTGCACACCCTGCGCGAGAACATCGATTACGGCTTTGCCGAGGCCCTGACCGTCTGGGGCAAGATCGGCGTCAAATGCTGGATCTGCAAAAAAGACGAAGCCAACTAATCCCTTACCCGGCCTCCGGCTTTACACGCAAAGCTCACCGCCACTGATCCCATGCCTGCTCTATCTCCCGCCCGCACCAAATACCGCAAGTCGATGAAAGGCTCCCGCGCTGGCAATGCCAAGCGCGGCAACACGCTCGCCTTCGGCGAATTCGGCCTGCAGTCCCTGTCCCGCGGCCCCATGACCGGCCAGCAGATCGAGGCGGCCCGCGTCTGCATCGCCCGCCATCTCAAGCGCAAGGGCAAGCTCTGGATCCGCGTGTTCCCCCATAAGCCCGTGACCAAGAAGCCCGCCGAGGTGCGCATGGGCCAGGGCAAGGGTCCGGTCGAGTTCTACGTCGCCGTCATCAAGCCCGGTGCCGTCCTCTTCGAACTCGCCGGCGTTCCGCTTACCATCGCCAAGGAGGCCTTCCGCCTCGCCGACGCCAAACTGCCCTTCCGCTGCCGCTTCATCGTCCGCGAAGGCACCGCCGCCTGATAACCCGGAGACCGCCGACCATGACTTCCAAAGAAATCCGCGACCTCGCCCCCAGCGAGCTCACCACCAAGCTCCGCGAGACCCGCGAGGCCCTCCTCCAGCTCCGCCTGCGCAAGAACTCCGGGCAGGTCGAGAAGCCGCACCTCCTGCGCACCTACCGCAAGGATATTGCGCGCCTCCTGACCGCCCTCGCGTCCAAGAAAACCGCCAAGGTCAAGGCCGCCTGAGCCAACCGCTTCCCTCCATGTCCATTCACGAACGCCACAACCGCCGCAAGACCCTCATCGGTTTCGTCAGCTCCAAGATGGGCGACAAGTCCGTCAAGGTAACCGTCCCCTACAAGACGCCGCACCCGCTCTACCACAAGGTCATCAACCGCAAGACCGTCCTCCACGTCCACGACGAGAAGAACGAGGCCAAGATGGGCGACAAGATCGAGGTCATGGAAACCCGCCCGATCAGCCGCCTGAAGCGCTGGCGCGTCATCCGCGTCGTCGAGGCCGCCGTCGGCGTCGACATCGTCGCTGTGTCCGAGAAGGACGTCGCCGAGGCCGTTCCGACCAAGACCACCAAGGCCAACAAAGCCTAACCCTCCCCCGGAGATTCTACCATGATCCAGATGCGTTCCATCCTCGATATTGCCGACAACACGGGCGCGCGCCGCGCGTCCATGATCGGCAAGATCGGGCATCCCTCCCGCTACGCCCACGTCGGTGACATCATCACCATCAACATCAAGGAGAGCAGCACCGACGCGACCGTGAAGAAGGGTGAGGTCCACAAGGCCGTCATCGTCCGCACGCGCGCCGCGCTCCGCCGTCCCGACGGCAGCTACCTGCGCTTCGATTCCAACGCCGTCGTCATCATTGGCGAGGACGGCAACCCGAAGGGCACCCGCATCTTCGGGCCCGTCGCCCGCGAACTCCGCGCCAAGAACTACGCGAAGATCATCTCGCTCGCCCCGGAGGTCCTCTAACATGTCTCAGAAATTCCACATCAAGAAGAACGACGTGGTCGTCGTCATCGCCGGCGCCCACAAAGGCAAGTCCGGCAAGATCCTCGAGATTCGCGGCGCCAAGAACCGCGCCGTCGTCGAGGGCGTGGCCATGATCAAACGCCACCTCAAGAAGTCCCAGGAAAACCCGCAGGGTAAGATCGCCGAGCGCGAGGGCACGATCCATGTGTCGAACCTCATGCTCCAGTCGCGCTTCGACGCCTCGAAGCGCAAGAAGACCGCCGCCCCGGCGGCCAAGGCCTGAGCCGGCGAGGGGACCCTAACTTAAATCAACCATCAGCATCCGGGTCGGAAATCCGGTTAGCACCATGAGCAAACAACCTACTCCTCTCCAGAAACACTACGCCGAGACTGTCGTCCCGGCCTTGATGGCCGCCCGCGGCTACAAGAACAAGCACCAGATCCCGAAGCTCGAGAAGATCGTGATCAACACCGGCATCTCCTCCGAGGCCGACAAGAACCAGATCGCCGACACCGCGCGCGACATCGGCCTCATCGCCGGCCAGAAGCCCGTGCTCAACCGCTCGAAGAAGGCCATCGCCAACTTCAAGCTGAAGCCCAACCAAGTCACGGGCTGCCACGTCACTCTCCGCGGTGAGAATATGTGGCACTTCCTCATGCGCCTCCTCGCCGTGGCGCTGCCCACCATCCGCGACTTCCGCGGCGTGCCGAACAAGCTCGACGGCCAGGGCAACTACACGATCGGCATCACCGATTTCACCATCTTCCCCGAGATCGTCGTCGAGAACAACAAGCGCTCCATGGGCATGGACATCACCCTCGTGACCTCCGCCCCGAGCGATGACGAGGCCCGCGAGCTCCTCAAGGCCCTCGGCATGCCCTTCCGCCGCATCGAGGTCGCCGCCACCCCGACCAAATCTTCCGCTGCCTAACCTTTCCGACCATGCCGAAAACTTCCGCCATCGAACGTAACAAAAAGCGCATCCGCCTCGTCGAGAAGCACGCCGCCAAGCGCGCCGAGCTGAAGGCCGTCCTCGCCAACCCGGCCACCACGGACGATGAGTTCTTCGCCGCCCAGAAAAAGCTGGCCAAGCTCCCGCGCAACTCCTCCAAGGTCCGCATCCGCAACCGGTGCTCGCTCAGCGGCCGCCCGCGTGGCTTCCACCGCCGTTTCGGTGTCTCCCGCATCACGCTCCGCGAACTCGCGCTCGCCGGCAAGATTCCGGGCGTCACCAAGTCCTCCTGGTAAACCACTTCCCGCCGGAAGTCGGATATGATCCGACGGGCCAACATCCAAAACATCCATCCATGACAGATCCGATCAGTGATTTCCTGACCCACCTCCGCAATGCGTCGAAGGCCGGTCTCGCTGTGTGCGTCTCCCCGCACTCCAAGCTCAAGGAGAGCCTGGCGAACATCCTCAAGAACGAGGGCTACATCCGTGACGTCGCCACTGGCACCGACGAGCGCGGCCACAAGACCGTTATTGTCACTATGAAGTATGTCGACAGCACCCCCGTCATCACGGGCCTCAAGCGCTCCTCGACCCCCGGCCGCCGGCTCTACACCGGTTACACGGAGATTCCCCGCGTTCTCAACGGCCTGGGTATCGCCATCATTTCCACCTCCAAGGGTCTCATGAAGGACCAGGACGCCCGCCGCAACAAACTCGGTGGAGAACTCGTCTGCACCGTCTGGTAAGAAGGACCCCACCACCATGAGCAGAATCGGCAAACAACCCGTGCAGATCCCCGACAAGGTCAAGATCGACATCAAGGGCACCACCGTGTCCGTCGAAGGCCCGAAGGGTAAGGTCAGTAAAACTTTCGCGTCCGTCGTGAAGATCGAGAAGAAGGACAACAGCGTCCTTGTCTCGCCCACCGACGAGTCCCGCTTTTCCCGCGCCATGTATGGCACGGCCCGCTCCGTCATCGCCGGCATGGTGAAGGGCGTCAGCGTCGGTTACCTCAAGGAACTCGAGATTCAGGGCGTCGGCTTCAAGGCCGCGCTCAAGGGCAAGCAGCTCGATCTCGCGCTCGGCTACTCTCACCCGATCCTCCACGACATCCCCGAAGGCATCAAGGTCACGGTCACCGACCAGACCAAGCTCAAGATCGAGGGTGCGGACAAGCAGCTCGTCGGCCAGGTCACCGCCGAGATCCGCGCCTACTACCCGCCGGAGCCTTACAAGGGCAAGGGTGTCCGCATCGTCGGCGAGCACGCCGAGCGCGTCCGTCGCAAGGAAGGCAAGACCGTCGCCTAACCGAGATCCCAACCATGAAAACTGTTTACAAGGCCCAGCTCCTCCAGAAGCGCAAATGGCGCATCCGCAAGAAGGTGACCGGCACCGCCGTTCGCCCGCGCCTCAGCGTCAAGTTCTCCGGCAAGCACATCTACGCGCAGGCCGTCAACGACGATGCCGGCTCGACCCTCGTGTTCCTCTCGACCCTCGATCCCGAGGTGAAGAAGGGCGGCGCAAAGGGCAATGTCTCCGGCGCCAAGTCCCTCGCCGTCGCCTTCGCCGCCAAGGCCAAGGCCGCCGGCATCTCCTCCGTGGTGTTCGACCGCAACGGTCGCCCCTACCACGGCCGCGTCAAAACCTTTGCCGAAGCCGCCCGCGAGGGTGGTCTGCAATTCTAATTCTCTCCCATGGCTAACAATAACAGGTCTTTTTCCGGCCCCGGCAATGATTCGGGTGAGCCCGGCATGTTCGAGAAGGTCGTCTTCATCAACCGCTGCGCCAAGGTCGTGAAAGGCGGCCGTCGCTTCAGCTTCTCCGCCCTGTCCGTCGTCGGCGACGGCAAGGGCAATGTCGGCATCGGCTACGGCAAGGCCAACGAGGTCCCCGACGCCATCAAGAAGTCCACCGAGTCCGCCAAGAAGCGCATGGTCTCCGTGAAGCTCAAGGGCAGCACCATCCCGCACGAGGTCCTCGGCGAGTATGATGGCGGCAAGGTCTTCCTCCGCCCCGCGTCCACCGGTACCGGCCTCATCGCCGGCGGCGGCGTCCGCGCGGTCCTCGAGGCGGCCGGCGTCCATAACGTTCTCACGAAGTCGATGGGTTCCAAGAACCACATCGCCGTCGTTCACGCGACCCTCAACGGCCTGCGCAAGCTGCGCCTCGAGGCAGACTTCAAGGCGCTGCGCGCCTAAGTTGGTTCAACTTAATAATCCGAGTCGTCCCACACTTGCTGCGGGCCGGCGCCAAAATCAGGAATCCAGAAAATGCGTCTCCATAATCTCGTTAACGTCAAAGGTGCGGTGCACCGCAAGAAGCGCGTCGGTTGCGGCGAAGGCGGCGGCCACGGCAAGACCTCCGGTGTCGGCGGCAAGGGCCAGAAGGGCCGCTCCGGCGGCTCGATCCGCCCCGGCTTCGAAGGCGGCCAGATGCCCCTCTACCGCAAGCTTCCGCACCGCGGTTTCAACAACTACGAGTTCCGCACGAGCTATGCCGTCGTGAACGTCGGCGATCTCGCCGCGCTCGATGCCAAGATCTCCGAGGTGAACGCCGAGGTGCTCGCTACGGCCGGTCTCATCCGCCCGGGCGTCAAGCTGCTCAAGGTCCTCGGCGACGGCGAAATCAGCCGCGCGCTCAAGGTCACGGCCCAGAAGTTCACGGGTTCGGCCAAGGCCAAGCTCGAGAAAGCCGGCGGTCAGGCCATCACGGCCTGAACCGGGTAGGGTAGGGCTTCAGCCCGTCGCCTTCGCAACTGCTCGCTGTCCGTTTACTCCAACATGTTTTCCGCCTTCGCCAATTCCCTGAAGATTCCCGAGCTCCGCTCGCGCATCCTCTACACACTCAGCCTCCTCTTCGTGGCCCGGGTGGGCGCGCACATCCCGCTGCCCGGCATCGACCCGAAGCCGCTGCTGACGTTCTTCGAGGCGCAGACCGCCGCTGGCGGCGGCGGCCTGATGGGCCTCTACAATATGTTCACCGGCGGCGCGCTCCTGAAGGGCGCCGTCTGCGCCCTGGGCATCATGCCCTACATCAGCGCGTCCATCATCTTCCAGCTGATGACCGCGGTCGTCCCGACGCTCAGCCGCCTGCAGCAGGAGGGTGACGTCGGCCGCCAGAAGCTCACGCAATACACGCGTTACCTGACGGTCGTCATCTGCGTGATCCAGGCCGTGCTCCTCGTGCTCACGCTCGAGAACCCGGGCAAGCTTTTCGCCGGCTACGACGTCAATACCTACGGCCAGATCGTGATCATGAGCCACTGGACGTTCCTGATCTTCTCCACGATCTACATGACCGCGGGCACCATGCTCCTCATGTGGCTGGGCGAGCAGATCACCCAGCGCGGCATCGGCAACGGAGTCTCCCTGCTCATCACCATCGGCATCCTCGCCGACATCCCGGGCGCGGCCGTCGCGACCTACCAGCTCTTCTTCGCCCCGGTCGGCGTGGCCCAACTCGGCCTGCCCCAGGGTATCATGATGGTGGCCCTCTTCCTCATCGTCACCATGGGCATCATCGCGGTCACGCAGGGTCAGCGCAAGATCCCGGTCCAATATGCCAAGCGGGTCGTCGGCCAGAAGGTCTATGGCGGCCAGAGCTCCTTCCTGCCCCTCAAGGTCAACTACTCCGGCGTCATGCCCGTCATCTTCGCCAGCGCGATCCTGATGTTCCCGCAGCAGATCTTCTCGCAGGTCGGCGCGGCGTTCAACATGCCATTCTTGGTGGAGTTCGCCAACAACCTCCTGCAGGGCCACTGGATGTATTACACCCTGATGTCGCTGCTCATCCTGTTCTTCAGCTATTTCTGGGTGTCGGTCATGTTCAAGCCGATCCAGATCGCCGACGACCTGAAGAAATACGGCGGCTACATCCCCGGCGTGCGCCCGGGAGAGCCGACGGCCAGCTTCCTCGACTTCATCATGACGCGCCTGACGCTTGCCGGCGCCGTGTTCCTGACCGTCATCGCCATCCTGCCGGACTTGCTGCTGTTCCAGCTGAAGGTCCCGCCGCGCATCGCCTATTTCTTCGGCGGCACCGGCATGCTGATCACCGTCGGTGTCATTCTCGACACCATGCGCCAGATCGAAACCTTCCTCCTGCAGCGTCATTACGACGGCTTCCTCAAGAAGGGTCGTATCCGCGGCCGCAGCACCTCCTCCACCGTCGCCTTGGGAGAGGCCGCCAGCGACAAGGCGGTTATGCAACTCACTGCGGTCATGGTTGTTATATTGGTCATCGGCCTCACTGCCTGGGCCGTCCGCCACTTCGCTCTTTAACCCTTTACTTCGGTGAAAGGGACTGAACACTCCAGCCCCCTTTCGACTTTCGCCTCGGCGAAAGCCAAGTTCCTTCTCCTTGGTCCATCCGGCCCGCACTTCGCGGGTCTGCTTCTCCAAGGTCGTTCTTTGAATCTTGAGCACGTCTCTCCTGCGTCCCTTGTGCAACAGGAGATTTCGCGACGCACCCGTTCCGCCCTCCCGCGGGACCCCAACCAGCTGACCATGGCGCTCCTGCGCAAATGGTTCTGGGCGCGCAAACCCGATGCGGGATTCCTTCTCGAAGGTTTCCCGGCTACGCTGCTCCAAGCGTTGGTGTTCGACGAGTGGCTCGAAGCCCGCGGTGAAAACCTCACCGGCTGCTTCGCCCTTGATCCGCTTTCGGCGGAACCCGTCGTCACCTACTACCGCACCTCCGGTCTCCTCCGTGGAGACCTTCCTGCCGCCGCCTGATGATCCCGATCAAAAATCCGGAAGCGATCAAGCGGATGCGCGAGGCCTGTGCCGTCGCCGCGACTGTCCTGTCGCGGCTGAAGGAGCAGGTTCGTCCCGGTATCACGACCCACGACTTGGATCAAATCGGCCGCGATCTCATCGCCTTGTTCGGCGCCCGCAGCGCCTGCCACGGCTACCAGTTGCACTCGCGCCGCTATCCCGCCTACACCTGCCTCTCGGTCAACGAAGAGGTCGTTCACGGCATCGGCTCCCTGAAGCGCATCCTGCGCGACGGTGACATCATCTCGCTCGACGTCGTCGTGGAATACAACGGCTACATCGGCGACAACGCCCTCACGGTCCCGGTCGGCACCATCGCCCCCCGCACCGCCGAGCTGCTGAAAGTCGCCGCCGAGGCCCTCCAACTCGGCATCGCCCAGGCGAGCGTCGGCAACCGGATCGGCGACATCTCGCACACGGTGCAGACCTTCGTCGAGTCCCACGGCTTCAGTGTCGTCCGCGAGATGGTTGGCCACGGGGTCGGCCGTACGATGCATGAGGAACCGCAGATCCCGAACTTCGGCCGCCGCAACTCCGGCGAAAAGATCAAGGCCGGCATGACGCTCGCCATCGAGCCCATGGTCAACCTCGGCGGCTACGCGGTCCGCCCCCTCAGCGACGGGTGGACGATCGTCACCGCCGACGGCACGCCCTCCGCCCACTTCGAACATACCGTGCTCACTACTGATTCCGGCCCCGAGATCCTCACGATCCCGCGCGCCTCCTGAAATTTTCCCGCTCTCTCACTCTCAACAACCAACTCTCAACCACATCCAATTATGCCTCGTCTCCTCGGCGTTGAACTCCCCGCCAAAAAGAAGATCGGATATTCCCTCCGGTATATCTACGGTATTGGCCCGGCCCGGGCCGATCTCATCATCGCCACCGCCGGCCTTGATGCCAACATGCGCGCCTCGGACCTCTCCGAGGAGCAGCTGAACAAGATCCTGCACGTGATCACCGACAACAAGTGGGTGGTCGAGGGCGATCTCCGCCGTGACATCGCCGGCAACTTGAAGCGCCTCCAAGCCATCAATTGCTACCGTGGCATCCGCCACCGCCGCAGCCTGCCCGTCCGCGGCCAGCGCACCAGCACCAACGCCCGCACCCGCAAGGGCCCGCGCAAAACCGTTGGCGTCACCAAGGCCAAGGAAGTCTAATCTCCACCCACCATCTCCATGTCCGAAGAGAAATCCGCTCCCAAGAAAGAAAAGCCCAAGAAGGCTGCTCCCGCCACTGAAGGCGCTGCTGCTCCCGCCGCCGAGGCCAAGCCGGCCAAGGCCCCGAAGGCCGCCAAGCCCGCCGCCGACGGCGAGGCCGCCGCGCCGGTCGCCGCCGCCAAGCCCGTTGAACTCGTGGGCGGCGTGCCGAAGGCCGTCACCGCCGAGGACCTCCTCAAGGAAGAGCTCCTGGCCGTCAAGGTCCGCAAAGCAAAGGGCTCGAAGAACATCACCTCCGGCATCGCGAACATCGCCGCGACCTTCAATAACACCATCGTCTCTATTACTGACGCGAAGGGCAACGTCATCTCCTGGTCCTCGGCCGGCAAGTGCAACTTCCGCGGTTCGCGCAAGTCCACCGCCTACGCCGCCCAAGTCGTGGCGCAGGATGCTGCCCGCAACGCCATGGCGCACGGCCTCAAGGAAGTGCAGATCCGCGTGAGCGGTCCCGGCCTCGGCCGCGACTCCGCCATCCGCGGCCTCCAGGCCATCGGCCTCGAGATCTCCTCCATCATCGACGTCACTCCGGTGCCGCACAACGGCTGCCGCCCGCGCAAGCGCCGTCGCGTCTAATCCCCCTCAACTTTAAAATAACCTCCTCCCATGGCCCGTTATACTGGACCTTCCACCCGCATCAGCCGCCGTTTCGGCCAATACATTGTTGGCTCGGCGAAGGTGCTTGAGCGCCGCAACTTCCCGCCCGGCCAGCACGGCCCGAAGTCCCGCCGCAAGCTCTCCGAATACGCCGTCGGCCTCGCCGAGAAGCAGAAGCTCCGCTTCATCTACGGCCTGCTTGAGCGCCAGTTCCGCCGCACGTTCGCCATCGCCAAGCGCGAGCGCGGCGTCACCGGCGAGCGCTTCCTGCAGCTCCTCGAGACCCGCCTCGACAGCGTCGTCTATCTCCTCGGTTTCGCCAAGAGCCGCGCGGCCGCCCGCCAGCTCGTCAACCACGGCCACGTCCGCGTCAACGGCAAGAAGGTCGACATCGCGAGCTACACCGTCGTCCAGGGCGACGAGGTCGAGATGAAGGCCGTCAACTCCTCCCGCCAGCTGGCCACCCGCGCCATCGAGGAAAATCGCGCCCGCGTCGTCCCCGGCTGGCTCACGCGCAACGACGAGGCCCTCAAGGGCACCGTCACCCGCCTCCCCACCCGCGACGAGATGGAGCCCTCCATCAACGAGCAGCTCATCGTCGAATACTACTCCCGCTTCTAAGCAGTTTCTGCCGGTCGCTTCACCCACCTTCCCTCCTTAAAATCCAAATCATTCCTGCCATGTCCAAGCGTCTCGGAAAGTTCGAAATTCCCTCCAAGCTCACCAAGGTCGAGGAGGGCTCAACGCCCACCTATGCCAAGTTCATCGCCGAGCCCTTCGAGGCCGGCTACGGACACACCGTCGGCAACTCCCTCCGGCGCGTGCTGCTCAGCTCCATCGAGGGCAGCGCCATCAGCTCGATCAAGATCGAGGGCGTGAACCATGAATTCCAGTCCGTCGACGGCGTCGTCGAGGATGTCACCGACATCGTCCTCAACCTGAAGAAGGTCCTCATCGTCTCCGAAAAGCGCGAGTCCGTGAAGCTCCACCTCAAGGTCAACCGCGAGGGCGCCGTCACCGCCGCCGACATCCAGGCCGACGCCAACATCAAGATCGTCAACCCCGACCAGCTCATCTGCACACTCGACCGCAAGATGACCTTCGAGGCCGACATCGAGATCAAGACCGGCCGCGGCTACTGCCCCGGCGAGAACAACAAGAAGGAAGACCAGGCCATCGGCGTCATCGCCATCGACTCCCTCTTCTCCCCGGTCCGCCTCGTGCGCTACGCCGTCGAGAACACCCGCGTCGGCCAGATCACCGATTACGACAAGCTCGTGCTCGAAGTCTGGACGGACGGCCGCATCACCCCGGACGACGCCCTCAAGCAGTCCGCCTCGATCCTCAAGCACCACCTCGATGTGTTCGACCGCGTCTCGCAGGAGGCCTACGAGTTCGAGAGCCAGGCCGCCGAGGTCTCCGAGGAGCAGAACAAGCTCCGCAAGCTCCTCAACATGTCCGTCAACGAGATCGAGCTGTCGGTCCGCGCGGCGAACTGCCTCAACAATGCGAACATCACCACGGTCGGCGAGCTCGCCATGAAGACCGAGCAGGAGATGCTCAAGTATCGCAACTTCGGCAAGAAGTCCCTCAACGAGATCAAGGAGAAGCTCGAAGCCCTCGGCCTGTCGCTGGGCATGAAATTCGACGAGCGCCTCCTCGATACCAAGAAGGAAGCTTAAATCTTATTTTTCGGTCCTCGCGCCGTCCGCTGCCGCCCCAACGCTGCGACCGGATTGCCGATCGGGGACCGATAACCAAACAACCCAATGCGTCACAATAAACACCACGCCTCCCTCGGCGTTACCCGCGAGCACCGCAAGGCGATGCTCTCCAACATGGGCGCCAGCCTCATCAAGCACGGTCGCATCGAGACCACGTTGACCAAGGCCAAGGCCCTCCGTCCCTTCATCGAGAAGGTCATCACCAAGGCGAAGAATGCCGCGGCGGCAACCGTCAAGGCCGATGCCCTCCACCTCCGCCGCATGGCCCTCAAGGACATCCGCGACGAGGGTGCGATCACGCTCCTCTTCAACGAGAAGGCGGCCCAGTTCGCCAACCGCTCCGGCGGTTACACCCGCATCTACAAGCTCGGCCCGCAGCGCATCGGCGACGCCGCCGAGATGGCGCTGATCGAGTTCGTTGGCGCGGATGACCAGGGCTACAAGAAGTCCAAGGGGGCCAAGAAGGCCAAGCAGTCCGGTGCGAAGAAGGCCGCCAAGGCCGACGCTGCTCCGGCCGCCGAGGCCGCGCCCGAGGCGCCCAAGGCCTGAGGTTCGCTTCCGCTCCACTCTCAACGCGCCGGCTTCACGGCCGGCGCGTTTTTTATTTCCCCTTGGCGTTCTGCGCTCCTTCGTGTGAAGTCCCGGCGTGGTCACGCCGCCTGATTTCACCCTCGATGTCGTCCTTTATGGCCTGTTGGTGCTGGGCGCTTTCGGCGTGCTGTGGGTCTATTACGACCGGCGCGACCAGGCGCTTTTCGACACCCAGCGCCGCAAGATCACCTTCCACTGCATCCGCTGCGACCATCTCTACACGGAGAAGGCCGGCACCGAAACTGCACCGTGCCCTAGCTGCGGCCACGTGAACACGCGGCTGAAATTCTAGGTTTGCCGGCGGTCGAAGCAGTGCGGCCCGTGGTTCATTTTGCTGGATTCATCGTTTTCGCCGTGTGCTTCCCGGGTCACACAGCTAGATGATATCGAACTATATTTCCCATGCTCAAACACCTCCTTCTGCCCCTGTGCTTGTTCTCCGCGGCGATCCTGCGTGCCACCACGCCGTTTCCGGCGACGCTCGATGCCTACTACGAGGAATACCTCGCCATGTTTCCCGTCACGGCCGCCGAAAACGGCGACAGTGATTCCCGCTACGAGACCGAGTGGCAAAATGAGATCACGGCCGAGCATCGCGTCAAGGTCGCCGCGATGTGCAACAAATACCTCGCGGCGCTCGCCACCTACGATCGCGCGAGCCTCACGACTACCGAGCAGCTAAGCTACGACACGCTCAAGTGGAGCCTCATCGCCCGCCGTGAGTTGGGCTCGCATTTCTTTCATCTGCTGCCGGTCAACCAGTTCTCCAGTCCGACACTCACCTTTGCCCAGATGGGATCGGGGAAGAGCCTGCATCCGTTCAAGACCGAGCGGGATTTCCGCAATTTCATCAACCGGGCGCAGGGCTTCAGCGCTTGGGTGGACACCGCCATTGCCAACATGAAGGAAGGTGTGGCCCAAGGCATCGCGCAGCCGAAGATTCTCATGGATCGCGTCCTCACCCAGCTCGAGCCGCTCATGACGGACGATCCGGTGAAAAACGTCCTCTTTGGGCCGCTCCAAATGATCCCGGCTGCCCTAACGCCTGCTGAAAAGGACAAGCTGACCGCCGACTACACGGCCGCCATTCGCCAGGTCATGCTCCCGGCCTATGCCCGGCTACATGCCTTCATCAAGGCGGACTACCTGCCGCATTGCCGCGCCACGGCGGGCATCGGCTCGCTGCCGGGCGGCCGGGAGGCCTATGCCAGCTCGGTCCGCTGGCAGACCACCACCGACCTAACGCCGGAGCAGATCCACGAGATCGGCCTGCGCGAGGTCACCCGCATCAAGGCCGAGATGGAAAAGATCAGGGTGCGGGTCGGCTTCAAGGGCACACTCCCCGAGTTCCTCAAGTTCGTCGCCACCGATCCGTCTTTCTCTCCCTTCCAGAGCGATGAGGAAGTGCTTGCGGCCTACCGCGCGATCGAGGGAAAGATTATGACCCAGGTGCCGAAGTTCTTCGGCCACCTGCCGCGGACGAAGTTCGAGGTGCGGGCCACGGAGAAATTCCGCGCCGCCACGGCCGCCCACGAATATCACCCCGGCACCGCCGACGGCTCGCGTCCCGGTGTATTCTACGTGCCGATCTCGGATTTGAAGCGCTACCGCAATCCCCGCATGGAAAACCTGTTCCTGCACGAGGCGATCCCCGGCCATCACTTCCAGATCTCCCTGACGATCGAGAACACGACCCTGCCGAAATTTCGCCGTTACGACGGCAACAATGCCTACATTGAAGGCTGGGCGCTTTACACTGAGGCCCTCGGACCGGAGCTCGGACTCTACTCCGATCCTTACCAATATCTCGGCATGCTCTACGGTGACATGCATCGCGCTGTGCGACTGGTGGTTGACACCGGCATGCATGCCATGGGCTGGACGCGCGAACAGGCCATGGATTACGGCCGGGACGCCGAGGGTGAGCTGCCGAACCTGGTCTCCGAGACCGAGCGCTACATGGCCTGGCCGGCCCAGGCCCTGGGTTACAAGATCGGGCAGTTGAAGATCCGCGAACTCCGCTCCGCCGCCGAGAAGCAGCTCGGCCCGAAGTTCGACATCCGGGCCTTCCATGATCTGGTCCTGATGGAAGGCGCGCTGCCCCTGTCCGTCCTGGAGGCCCGGGTGCAGGCCTGGGCCGCCCGCTAGTTTCGGGCCGGGCCCGGCATTGCTCCTGCTAGGGAAGGGTGGCGGCGACGCCATGCCTTCCCCTATGAGCCTGCAGATCGACACCGAGCGCCTGACGGCCGAGATCGAGTATCTCGCCCGTATCTCCGACACGCCGTATCCGTCGGTGACGCGCGTGCGGTTCAGCTCCGTGGCCTGCAGGACCGCGAGTGGCTGAAGCTGCTTTATGCGGACGCCGGTCTGGTCGTGCGCCAGGATGCGGAGGGCAACCCTTTCGCCCGCTGGCCAGGCACGGATCCGGCGGCGGCACCCGTCGCCACTGGATCGCACATCGACGCCATCCCCAACGCCGGACGTTTTGACGGCGTGGTGGGCGTCCTGGGGGGACTCGAGGCCATCCGGGCCCTGCAGCGCACCGGCCGCCGGCCGCGACGCTCGATCAAACTGGTGCTGTTCACGGCGGAGGGCCCACGCGCTTTGGCCTCGGTTGTCTCGGCAGCCGGTTGATGGCCGGCACACTTTCCCGGCAGAAGGTCGAAAGCCTGCGCGACTCGCAGGGACTTTCCGTCGACGACGTCTGCGCACATGCCTACAGGCACGGCACGCTGGAAGACACGCGACTGACGCCGGGATGTTATGATTCCTTTGTCGAGCGGCACATCGAGCAGGGACCGCTGCTCGAGCAGAAGAAGGTGCCCATCGGGGTCGTTACGGCCATCGCCGCGCCCGCTGCGCTACGCATCGACCTCACCGGACCCGGCGGCCACGCCGGCACCGTGCTGATGCCTGACCGGCACGACCCTTCGCTGGCGGCGGCCGAGATCATGCAGGCGGTCGAGCGCGCGGCTCTGGCCACGCAGAGCCGCGACACGGTTGCCACCTGCGGACTGGTGCAGGTGCTGCCCGGCGCGGTGAACAGTATCCCTCGCGAGGTGCGGCTGGAGATCGACGTTCGTGACATCGATGGCACCCGGCGCGACGGTGTGCTGGCGGCCATCCGAACGGCAGCGCAAGCCGCCGCGGTCCGCCGGGGTTGCGGGTTCACGGAGCAGCTGATCAACGCCGACCCACCGGCCACCTGTGGGCCGCACATCGTGCTCGCCGTGGAGCAGGCGGCGGCCGCCTTGGGTCTGCCCTGTCAGCGGATGATCAGCCGGGCCTATCACGATTCGCTCTTGATGGCCCGGGTTTGCCCCACGGCCATGATTTTTGTGCCTTCCAAGGACGGCATCAGCCACCGGCCGGATGAATACACCGCCCCCGGGGAAATCGCCAACGGCGTGCGGGTGCTGGCCGGCGCACTGGCCGCGCTGGCGGGTTAATCCCGTTCGCGCTGCGTTTGCAGCACAGTTCCGGGCAAACTCCGTCCGCGCCCGTTTTTTTTGATTTCTTTCCGCCAAAAACCCGCCCAGTTTCCCGCATGGCGCAGACAATTGCTGTTCTCGATTTCGGTTCCCAGCTCACCCAGGTCATTGCGCGGCGCATCCGCGAGTGCCAGGTCTACTCCAAGATCTACCATTTCAGCACACCGGCGGCCCAGCTCCGCGCCGATGGCGTCGTGGGCATCATCCTCTCCGGCGGCCCCCAGAGCGTCTACGCGAAGACCGCCCCGCATCCCGATCCGGCGATCTTCCAGCTCGACATCCCGGTCCTCGGCATCTGCTACGGCGTCCAGCTCATGGGGCACTTCCTCGGTGGCACGGTCGCCCTCAGCAAGGCCCGCGAATATGGCCACGGCCACCTGACCATCAAGAAACCCGGCAAGCTCTTCGCCGGCCTGCCCAAAAAGCTCCGCATCTGGAATTCGCACGGCGACAAGCTCACCAAGCTGCCCCCGGGTTTCACGGCCACGGCGGTCTCCGACAACTCGCCGTTCTCCGGCATCGAGGATCCCAAGCGCCGATTCTACGGCATCCAGTTCCACCCGGAGGTTTTCCACACCGAGCGTGGCGTGGACATGATCAAGAACTTCCTCGTCCGCGTCTGCGGCGCGAAGCAGGACTGGACCACCAAGGATTTCATCGCGCACGCCGTAGCGGATATCCGCAGCAAGGTTGGCCAGTCCCGCGTGCTGCTCGGCCTCTCGGGTGGCGTGGATTCATCCGTGGCCGCCGCGCTCCTGCACAAGGCCATCGGCAAGCAGCTCACCTGCGTGTTCGTGGACAACGGTCTGCTCCGCAAGGGCGAGCGCGACTACGTCGAGGCGCTGTATAAGCGGAATTTCAAGATTGACCTGCGCGTCGTCGACGCCTCGGCCCTCTTCCTTAAGCGTCTGAAGGGCGTTACCGAACCCGAGACCAAGCGCAAGATCATCGGCCGTACCTTTGTCGAGGTCTTCGAGAAGTCCCTCAAGTCCATCGGCGGCGCCGAGTTCCTGGGGCAGGGGACACTCTATCCGGACGTCATCGAGTCCGTCTCGATCCAGGGCAACCCCGCCTCGCTCATCAAGACCCACCACAACGTCGGCGGCCTGCCCGAGCGCATGAAGCTCAAGCTCATCGAGCCGCTCCGTGAGCTCTTCAAGGACGAGGTCCGCCAGGTCGGCTCCGCGCTCGGCCTGCCTCAGGAGGTCGTCTGGCGCCAGCCGTTCCCGGGTCCAGGCCTGGGCGTCCGCGTGATGGGCGACATCACAGCCGACAACCTCGAGATCCTCCGCAATGCCGACGCCGTCCTCCAGGAGGAGATGATGAAGTCCGGCCATTACTGGAAGGTCTGGCAGTCCTTCGCCGTCTTCCTGCCGGTCAAGACTGTAGGCGTCTTCGGCGACGAGCGCACCTACGACTATGTCATCGCTCTGCGTATCGTGGAGAGCATCGACGCCATGACCGCCGACTGGGCGCGGTTGCCGCACGACCTCCTGCAGAAAATCTCGTCCCGCATCACCAACGAGGTGCGGGGGGTCAGCCGCGTGGTCCTGGACATCAGTTCCAAGCCGCCGGCGACCATCGAATGGGAGTAATTTCCCGTTGCGAAAGGGGGCACACGTCCCAAATTCTCCTGTCGAACCACCCCATGAAAGCCCGTCTCGTCCTGGCCGCTCTTGCCCTGTTTGCCACCGCCCTTTCGGCCACCGCCCAGACCGCCGAGCAATGGATCGTCCGCGCCCGCGCCCGCCTCGGCAGCGAAAGCGCCCTGCAGGGCATGACCAGCCTCCGTTTCACCGGTACCATCGAGGTCGACGGCGCCAATGCGCGGGCCATGGACATCATCTTCCAGAAACCGCTGCAGCAGCGCATCACCCTCAGCGGCCCCGAGCTCGTCGAGATCATCGCGCTCGATGATTACGACGGCTGGCAGAAGCGCCTGAACCCCAAGAACCCCACCCAGTGGCAGCTCACCCTGCTCGACGGGCCCCAGATCAAGCGGCTCCGCGCCCAGGCCTGGGACAACCTCAATTTCCTGCGCAACATCGACCGCCTGCGCGGCACCGTTAAGATCGGCGGCGAGGAGAAGGTGGATGGGCTCGACTGCGTGAAGCTGGTTTTCACCTACTACGAAAACATTGTCCTGACCCGCTATTATGACAAGGCCTCGGCCCGGCTCGTGAAGACCGAGACCGAGACCGGCGTCGAGATCCGCGAGGAGGGCGAGATGTTCGCCCAGGGCATCCGCTTCCCCCGCAAGGTCAGCAACCGGGACAAGAGCGGCAAAGTGGTCACCATGACCTTCGAGAAGATCGTTCTGAACGAGACGTATCCGGCCCGCGAGTTTGCCGTGCCGGATCTCCCGGCCAACTGAGCCGGGTGGATGGAGCACGTGGCCCCCGCCGCGCTTTTCCGGGCCGCCAAGGGTGACCCTACATCTGCTACCACTGGCGTTGAGGTAGCCTAATGACTCGCCGGGCCCCGGAAAAAGCCGAGGCTTTGCTTTGCAACGGGCCTGATTTCTGCTCTTTTTTTACTCACCCCCGCCATGCCAAAAAACGCCCTCATCAAGATCGACGACAAGGAAGTAACCTACCCGGTCATGACCGGTTCCGAGGGCGAGCAGGCCATCGATGCCCGCAATCTCCGCAAGGACACGGGCTACATCTTTTACGACCAGGGTTACGGCAACACGGGTTCCTGCGAGAGCCAGGTGACCTTCCTTGACGGTGACAATGGCATCCTGCGCCATCGCGGCTATCCGATCGAGCAGCTCGCGGCACAGTCGGAATTCGTCGAGACCGCCTACCTCGTCATCTACGGCGATCTGCCCAACAAGGAACAGCGCCGTAAATTCGGCGACCTGTTGCGGGAGAATGCTCACATTGAGCCGCAGATGCAGCGCCTCTTCGAGGGCTTCCCGAAGGACGCCCCGCCGATGGGCATGCTGTCATCGCTGGTCGGCGCGCTCGCGGCCTACTATCCAAATCTCGCGACCAACAACTTTGAGAAAGACCTGCTGAGCTTCGACCTCGCCGCCCCCCTGGCCATCTCGAAGATCCGCACGCTCGGGGCGATGATCTACCGGCACAATCGCGGCCTGCCCTTCGTCCACCCCAAAGACCTGCCGTTCTGCGACAATTTCCTGCACCTGATGTTCTCGGATCCCTACAAGGATTATGCGATCATCCCCGAGGTTACCCAGGCTCTGAACCTGATCCTGCTGATGCACGCCGACCACGAACAGAATTGCAGCACCTCGACGGTGCGCATGGTCGGTTCCAGTGGCGCCAACCTCTTCACCTCGCTGGCCGCCGGCGTCAACGCGCTCTCCGGCCCGCTCCATGGCGGCGCCAACACCGCCGTCATGCAGATGCTTCAGTCCATCCACGACGAGGGCGACGACGGCACCCGCTTCATCGCCGCGGCCAAGGGCGGCAGCAAGAGCAACCGGCTGATGGGCTTCGGCCACGCCGTTTACCGCAACTTTGATCCCCGCGCCAAGGTCATCGGCGAGGCTTGCAGCGTCGTGCTCAAAAAGCTCGGCAAGTCCGACCCGCTCCTCGATATCGCGCACAACCTCGAGCAGGCCGCGCTCAAGGACGACTACTTCATCTCCCGCAAGCTCTACCCGAACGTCGACTTCTATTCGGGCATCATCTTCCGCGCCCTCGGCATCCCGACGAATATGTTCACCGTCATGTTCGCCATCGGCCGGGCCCCGGGCTGGATCGCCAACTGGCGCGAGGTCGCCTCGAACCCGAAGGGCCGCATCTACCGCCCGCGCCAGATCTACGTCGGCCCGGTCAAGCGCGACTACGTGCCGATGGCCAAGCGCGGGTAAGGGGTGGGGCTGTTGCCCCCTGCAGCCCGGGCGCTTGAGGGCAAGCGCCCCTATAGGGTCTAATCCTTCTTTTCCGGCGGCTGCCGCAGGATTTCCTCCACCGTCAGTCCGCTGAGTTTTTCGAGGCCCTTCAGCAGGCGCCACAGCGCGATCATCATGATCGCCATGCTGGGCACCACGATCACCGGCCAGCTCATCCAGGTCATCTTGCCCAGCTGCTCATTGAATTCTGGCGTGTCCGGCATGGCCGTGATGAGGTAGCGCGCCAGGCCGAAGTTCAGCACTGCGCTGATGGCGAACGAAGCCGCCAGCAGCCAGCTCGAGTCCCTGAGCAGCCGGGTGAAGGCCGCCCGGTGTCCGCGGGCGGCCAGCGCCGTCTCCACGCGCGGCACGTCGATCACCTGCTCGTTAAAGAGCAGCGAGCGGATCAGCGGCTTCTTGGTCCATTGCGATATGATCACGGTCAGGCCGATGAGTGTCGGCACCACGGCCTCCTTCACGGCGAACCAGAACGGCGCCAGCTTCAGCAGGCCGAGCCCGCCCGTGGCCAGCGTGCTGGTGAAGCCCAGAGCCGACAGGAAGTTGAAGTTCCGCCGCTTGACGAGGTCGTAGAGTCCGTAGCCCAGCGGGAAGGCGAGGGCGACCATCAGGGCGACCTTGGGCTCCAGCTGGAGCAGCTTGGCGCCCTTCGTCAGCATCAACCCCGGGGCCACGACGTTGCAGGCGAGGTTCAGCAGCAGGTTTTCTTTCGGGGGCGGGGTGGCGGTGGGGGAGGACATTTCGCTTTTGCCAAGCAGAAGTCCGCGGTCATTAATGGTCAACCTCCACCTAATGATTCTCCTCGGCATCAACATCGACCATGCAGCCACGCTGCGCCAGGCCCGCTACCGGTCGGCCGGGGCCACCCAGGGCGGGGCCATCGAACCTGATCCGGTCGAGCTGGCCTTTCGCTGCGAAAAGGCTGGCGCCGACGGCATCACCGTTCACCTGCGTGAGGATCGGCGCCACATCCAGGACGAAGATGTCCTGCGCCTTGGCCGGTCCAAGACTACCCGCCTCAACCTCGAGATGGCCTGCACGCCGACCATGACCGAATTCGCCCTCAAGCTGAAGCCGCATTCCGTCTGCCTCGTGCCCGAGAGCCGCGAGGAGATCACCACCGAGGGCGGCCTCGACGTCGTCAAGCACCACGACAAGGTCGCCCGTGTCACCGACGCCATGAACGCCGCCGGCATCAAGACCAGCCTTTTCATCGACCCGGATCCGGAGCAGATCGAGATGTCAGCCAAGTTGACGGCCCCCTGGGTCGAATTGCACACCGGCGCCTATGCCAACGCCTATTATGCGGCCGGCCGCGCCGCCGAGTTCGCCCGCCTGGTGGCTGGGGCCCGGCTCGCCCATGTGGCCGGGCTGGTGGTCAATGCCGGCCACGGCATCAATTATATCAACATCACCGAGGTCCGCAGCATGCCACACCTGCACGAACTCAACATCGGCCACAGTATCATTAGCCGTGCCTTGTCCGGCGGAATCGACGAGGCTGTGCGCACGATGAAGCAACTGATGAACCCATGAGCATAGTCCTTCCTCCCGGCGGCGTCCTGATCGGCCTCGGCTGCGATCTCATCGAGACCGAGCGCATCAAGAAGGTATTGGAGAAGCACGGCGACCGGTTCCTCAAGCGCATCTTCACCGAGGAGGAGCAGGCCTACTGCAACAGTCTTAAATACCCGCACAAGCACTACGCCGCGCGCTGGGCGGCCAAGGAGGCCGTGTCGAAGTGTTTCACGACCGGCATCGGCGAGCATCTCGACTGGACCTCCGTGTCCGTCTACCACGGCTCGCGCAAGGAGCCGCTCGTCCACCTCGACGCTAAGGCTACGGCGCTGCTCGCGCAGGTCGGCGCCACGCACGTCTGGCTGTCGCTGTCGCACATCGATTCGCACGCGATGGCCGTCGCGGCGCTGGTGAAACAATAGGAGCCTGCCATGGAGCGCGTGCCGTCCCATCCGGTCCTCACGTGCACTGAGGCACGGGCTTGGGAAAAGGCCCGCCTGACGGACGAGGCGCTGGAGTGGTCGGCCATGCAGATGGCCGGCACCAAGGTCGCCCTTTCCATCTTCGATGATTTCAAGGAAATCGGCGGTTTTCCCGCCGGCGGACGCATCCTGGTGTTGGCAGGCAAGGGCCACAATGGCGGCGATGCGCTGCTGGCGGCGCGCCAGATCCTCGCCGACCGGCCTGATGCGTCGGTGGTCATCGTGCTGGGGTTTGGTCCGGAGGAACTGCGGCCGCTGGCCGGCCGGGCGCTCGACTGGCTCCGCGCAGTGGCCGCCGCACGGATGAAGATCCAGCCCCTGGAGCTGGCGCTGGAGCCCGGCCAGCAGTACGCGCTTTGTCTCGATGGGATATTCGGCTTCCAGTTCCGCGCGCCCATGGATGCGGCCAGTGTTCGCTTGATCAGCCGGGTCAACAAACACCCCGGCATCCGTCTCCGGGCGGCCGTGGATCTGCCGAGCGGGGTGGGTCTGACGAGTGCGACCGAACCGTTCCGGGCCGATTTCACCTATGCGACGGGCAGTGTGAAATATCCGGTGCTGTCACCGCGCAACGCCGGGGTGGTCGGCCGGCTGCGTTACCTGGACATCGGCCTGCTGCAGGAAGACTCGGCCCCCGATGCCACCGAGCGCATTTTGCTCCCCTCGTTGCTGAGGCCGCTCGCCGGGCTGCGTGCTGCGCAGTCGGACAAACGCACCTTCGGCCATCTGCTGATCGTCGGCGGCTCACACAGCTATCCCGGCGCAGTGGTGCTGGCCACGCGGGCGGCTCTGCGCAGCGGCGCCGGGCTGGTCACGGCGTTCGTGCCCGAGGCCTTGGCCCCGGAATATGCCGCGCGTCACCCGGAGGTGATGTGGGTGGGTTGCCCGGTTACGGCCCAAGGCGGGCTCGCGGCGGGAACGGCGGAGATGGTGCGGGTGCGCTCGGCGAAAGCCACCGCCCTGCTGATCGGCCCGGGGATCGGCGCCGAGGCGGAGACAGTGGCGCTGGCGGCGCATCTGGCGGGCGAGGCGGCGATGCCGCTCGTGCTCGATGCCGACGCGCTGCGGCCCGAGGTGGTGGCGCGCGTCCGTGACAAACCCTTCATCGGCACGCCGCACTCCGGGGAATTCGACCGCATCGCCCCGGCACTGTACACGGACGGCAACTTCACCGCCTCGCAGGGCGTGCTGGTGCTCAAGGGGCCGCTGACCCGCGTGACCGATGGGAAAACCATTTACCACAGTCCCTTCGGCGGCCCGGTGCTGGCTCGCGGGGGCAGCGGCGACATCCTGGCGGGGCTGATCGGCGGGTTGCTGGCACAGTCGCCCGGCAATCCCGGTCTGGCGGCGTGCCGGGGGGTGGTCTGGCACGGGCGGGCGGCCGATTTGTTGGCTCGCAGCCACGGGCAGGTTGCCATAGAGACTTCGGAAATTCTCGAGCAGCTCGGGCCGGCGCTCACCTCCTGAACATGGCAGATACCCTGACCGAACGGCAGGCGTTCATGATTTTGAACGACCTGCCCAACATTGGCCCCGTCACGCTCCACCGCCTGCTGGAGGAGTTCGGTGGCGATCCGCGCGATATCCTCACCTCGGACAAGCGCCGGCTCGAGTCGGTGCGCGGCGTCGGCCCCGAGACGAGTGACGCCCTGGTCAACTGGCGCACGCATTTCGACCTCGCCCGCGAGGAGGAGCGCCTGGCGAAGGCCGGCGCGACCTTCATCACGGCGCGCGAAGAGGGTTACCCGAAACTGCTCAAGGAAATCCACGACCCGCCAATCGGACTCTACCGGAAGGGTGATTATCTGTTCGGGCAGCCATGCATCGCCGTCGTCGGCAGCCGGCGCACGACGCTCTACGGCCAGTCGGTCGCCAAGAAACTCGGCGCCGATCTCGCGCGGCTTGGTTTCTGCGTGGTCAGCGGTCTGGCGCGGGGTATCGACACGGCTGCGCACGAGGGCGCGCTGTCGGTGGGCGGCAAGACCGCCGCCGTGCTCGGCTGTGGCATCGACATCGTCTACCCGCCGGAAAACCTCGGGCTTTACCGGCAGATCGCCGAGACCGGCGCCGTCCTCTCGGAGTTTCCCTTCGGTCGGAAGGCGGACAAACAGACCTTTCCCATGCGCAACCGTGTCGTCTCGGGCATGTGCGAGGCGATTGTGGTCGTGGAAAGCGACGTGTCCGGGGGCGCGATGATCACCGCGCGCTTCGCCGGCGAGCAGGGCCGGTTGATCTACGCCGTGCCGGGCCGCATCGACCAGCCGAGCAGCGCCGGCTGCCACCAGCTCATCCGCGACGGGGCGACGCTGTTCACCGGCATCGACGACATCCTCAATGAGCTTAACTACCTCGACGGCCTGCGCCCGCAGGCCATTACCACCGAGGGTCAGCCGGGGCTGCTGGAGCAACTCATGCCGCAGCTCGACGCGGCGGAACGGCGGGTCATCGCGGCATTCAGCGGGGGCGGGCTGCTCGGGGTGGATGCGCTTACGGCAGCCACGGGCCTGGGGTCCTCCGAGGTGTCGGTGGCGCTCATGGGACTGGAGTTGAAAAAGCTGGTGCTGAAGCGAGCGGATGGCACGTTTGAGGCCCGTTCTTCCGCCTAGTCTCATCATCCCTTTCCCCTATGAAGATGACCCGTCTGTTCCTTGCCTTGTTGTCGCTGCTGGTCTTCACGGCCGGAGCTACCCGGGCCGCTGAAACGCCCGCAAAAAAAGCCATCACCCATGAGGATGTATGGCTCATGAAACGCCTCGGCACGCCCGTGCCGAGCCCCGACGGCAAGTGGGTTGTCTATGCCGTGACTGACCCAGCCTACGAGGCCAAAGACGTCGCCACCGACCTCTGGCTGAAATCGCTGACCGACGACACCCCGGCGCGCCGCATCACCTTCAGCAAACCCGGCGAGGGTGGCCCGGCCTGGTCACCCGACAGCCGCAAGCTCGCCTTCACCGCCAAGCGCGACGCCGACGAGGCCGCCCAAATCTATGTGCTCGATCTCGCCGCGGGCGGCGAGGCGGAGCGCATCACGTCCCTGTCCACCGGGGCCGGCGTACCCAAGTGGAGCCCCGACGGCAGCAAACTGCTGTTTGCCAGCTCGGTTTATCCCGGAGCCATGGACGACGAGGCCAACAAGCAGGCGGCCAAGGAGGCCAAGGACCGCAAATACAACGCCCGCGCCTATGAGACCTTTCCGCCGCGCATCTGGATGACTTGGCTGGACGAGAAGCGCGCGCACCTGTTGGTGCAGGAGGCCAAGGCCGGCGCGGTCGCGCGCGACCTGCTCGCCGGCACGAAGCTGGCGGCCACGCCCGGTTTCGGCGGCCCGTTCGGCAACAGCGGCGAAAGCATCAGCGGGGAATGGACGCCGGATGGCACGGCCCTCGTGTTCACCGGACTGATGAACCGTCACGACGGTGCCTTCGCCAACGTGAACACCCAGATCTTCTCCGTGCCTGCGGCCGGCGGTGAGCCCACGCGGCTGACCAATGACACACACAGCTATGGCTCGCTCTCATTCTCCCACGACGGCAAGACGCTCCTCTGCAGCTACTCCACCGAGGAAGCTGGCAAGATTTACGACTTGTCCCGCCTGGCGAGCTTTCCCTGGCCGCTCACGGGCAAGGCGAAGATCCTCACCGCGAATCTTGACCGCTCAGTGTCGGGCTTCGCCACGCCCGAGGGCTCTGACCGGATTTATTTCACCTACGAATATGCCGGCCTGGAGAAACTCTACTCGGTGTCCTATGCTGGCAACGACGTGCGCGACGAGGCGTCGCCCGCGACCGGCACGATCAGCGGCCTGAGCGCCGGCGGCAAGGCGCTGACCGGCCTGTGGGAGACCACGATCAACCCGCAGGAGGTTTACACCTTCAACGGTGCGCCAAAGCGCCTGACCTCGATCAACACCGAGAAGGCCGCTTCGATCGACTGGCTTCCGGTCGAGCACTTCTGGTTCAAGAGTGCGAAGGGCCGCGACATCCACAGCATGATCGTGAAACCGGCCGGTTTCGACCCGGCGAAGAAATATCCTCTGTTCGCGGTTATCCATGGTGGCGCGGCGAACATGTGGCATGATGCCTTTGTGCTCCGCTGGAACTACGATCTGCTCGCGAAGCCTGGTTACGTCATCCTGCTGACCGATTACACCGGATCGACGGGTTACGGCGAGCAGTTCGCCCGTAACATCCAGTTTGATCCCCTGAAGACGCCCGCCGACGAGACCAACCAGGCGGTGGATGAGGCGATCAAGAAGTATCCCTTCATCGACGGCGCGCGTCTTGCGGCCGGCGGCGCCAGCTACGGCGGTCACATCGCCAACTGGCTGCAGGCCACGACCACGCGCTACAAGGCGATCGTGTCCCATGCCGGCGAAGCCGACCTCATCATGCAGTGGGGCACGAGCGACAGCGTCTTCGGCCGCGAGATCAATGCTGGCGGCCCCATTTGGGGTGACAGCCCCGTCTGGCGCGACCAGAGCCCGGCGCTGCAGGGCGGCAACCACGCGAAAGGCACGGGCTTCACGACCCCCATCCTCATCACGGTGGGCGAGCTCGATTTCCGCGTGCCGGTGAATAACGCCTACATGTGGTTCACACTGAACCAGCGCCTACAGGTGCCCAGCAAGCTGCTGGTCTTCCCCGAGGCCGGCCACTGGATCCTGCGCGGCGAGGACAGCCGCTACTTCTACAACGAGGTCCACGACTGGCTGGCGAAATACCTGAAATGAGTTTTCGCTTGTAGGGCGGGATCGCTGATCCCGCTTGGTTCGGGGCCCGTCGGGTGACGGGCCCTCCAAAAGAAAAAGCCCGCTCATGCCGCGGGTTTTTGTAGGTGGCCCGCTTGCGGTCTACGTTGCGCGCCAGCGCGCAACCCACATGAAATGTCCTCAACCCGGCGGCCACCCCAGTGGGCGCTGGCCGAGCAAGTGCACGTGCAGGTGCGGCACTGTCTCGCCGCCGTCGCGGCCGTTGTTGATCACGATCCGGTAGCCGGACTCGGCGACACCGAGTTTTTTCGCGAGCGCCGCCGCAGTCAGCAGCAGGTGGCCGAGCACGGGCTGGTCGGCGGCGGCGGCTTCGCCGACGCGCGGGATGAGCTTCTTCGGGATGATGAGCACATGCACCGGCGCCTGCGGATTGATGTCGTGGATGGCGATACAATGCTCGTCCTCGTGCACGAGCTTGGCCGGGATCTCACGGTCGATGATCTTCTGGAAAATCGTTTTGGCCATAAGAGGAAATTCTCCGCGGATAGCGCGGATATCCGCGGGAAACTCAGAGAAACAGCAAATTCAGGTTCGCGTTGCGGCGGGAGCGGGCGGCGGCGAGGGCGCGGATGAAGCTGAGGGCGTCGTCGTAGTCGCGGCGGCGGCGCTCGGTCCAGCGTTTCGCCGGCGGGCAGTGGGCGGCGCGGAGATTAGTGACGAGCAAGGTCGACTCGGGAAAGGCGGAGAGCTGTTTTAGACCCTGCATCACGCCAGCGCGGGCGAAGAGCGGCGAGGCCCCGGCGTCATCGGCGGAGGCATCCCAGTGAAAGAAACCGTGGGAGAGCTGCGCGGAGCAAAGGCGGGAGAACAGCTGCGCGGCGGCGTTGACGAAGGCTGGGTCGCTCGGGGCGCGTTCCGCGGCCTCGGGCAGGCTGCTGCTGATGGCCGCGTCAATCTGCTGGGCCAGGTAGAGGTCGTGCCCGGTCAGCGGGGCGAACAGCGCGTTGAGGAAGTGGAGCCGGCGCAGTTGGGGGGAGCGCGTCATTTCTTGGGCTTCGATGTATCGGGCGCGCGGCGCGGTGCAAGACTGCTGATTTCGTCGACGAACTCGGACACGTCGCGGAATTCCTTGTAGACGGAGGCGAAGCGGACGTAGGCGACCTGGTCCATCTTGCGGAGACGCTGCATGACGTGCTCGCCGACGGCGGCAGTGGGCACCTGGCTCTCGTAGAGGGCCTCGACGGCGTCGATCACATCCTCGATGAGCATCGTGATCTGCTCGTTGTCGATCGGGCGCTTATGGCAGGCGGCGCGGACGGCGCGGAGGAGCTTCTCGCGGTCGAAGGGCTCCTGGCGGCCGTCGCGCTTGACGATGACCATGCTGTCGCGGACGAGCGTCTCGGAGGTGGTGAAGCGGTGGCCGCACTCGAGGCATTCGCGGCGGCGGCGGGTGTTGTTACCGTCGCGGGCGATACGCGAGTCGATCACCTTGTCTTCAATGGAAGTGCACTTGGGACAGCGCATGAAAGGGGGTCAGTTGAGCGAGAGAAAGTTTTGGAGAATCTTCATGCCACCCTCGGTGGCAATGGACTCGGGGTGAAACTGGACACCGAAGACCGGGAATTGTTTGTGCCGGAGGCCCATAATTTCGCCTTCGGCGGTCTCGGCCGTGATCTCGAGGCAGTCCGGGAAGCTCGACCGCTCGACCAGCAGCGAGTGATAGCGGGTTGCCGTGAAAGGCGAGGGGAGGCCCTGGAAGATGTCGGTGTTGCGATGGGCGATGGGCGAGAGCTTGCCGTGCATCTGGCGCGGGGCGCGAATCACTTTTCCACCAAAATGCTGCCCCATGGCCTGATGACCGAGGCAGACGCCCAGCACGGGCTTCTTGCCGGCGAAAGTCTTTATGATGTCGATGCTTACACCGGCATCCGAGGGGGTGCAAGGACCCGGCGAAATGAGTACCCGGTCGGGATTCAGCTTCTCGGCCGCGGCCGGCGTCAGCTCGTCATTGCGGAAAATGCGCATGCTCACACCCAGCTGGCCGAAGTATTGGACCAGGTTGAAGGTGAACGAATCGTAGTTGTCGATGACCAGGAGCACTTTCGGATACCTTAGCTGGTAATTGACAGGGGGTCAAGTTCTTGGGCAAGTTGGTGGGAGGGGTTTTATGCCCCGACAGTCGCGGGGTAAACCCGCTCCCACATGCCCGCCCACTTTGACTTACTCAAGACCGACACCACGACCGCCGCCCGCCGCGGCCGGCTGCGGACGCTGCACGGGGCCATCGAGACGCCCATCTTCATGCCGGTCGGAACGCAGGGCACGGTCAAGGCTCTGACGCCCTCCCAGATCAAGGAGACGGGCGCCCAGATCATCCTCGGCAACACCTACCACCTGAACCTCCGCCCCGGGTCGGAACTTATCCGCGAACTCGGCGGGCTGCACAAGTTCATGGGCTGGGACGGCCCGATCCTGACCGACAGCGGCGGCTTTCAGGCCTTCAGTCTGGCGAAGCTCCGCGACATCCGCGACGACGGCATCGCCTTCGCCTCGCACCTCGACGGCGCCAAGGTGTTCCTCGGCCCGCGCGAGGTGATGACGATCCAAGCCAACCTCGGGTCGGACATCGCGATGGTCATCGACGAGTGCCCGCCCTGGCCCTGCACGAAGGAGGAGTGCCAGCGCGCCGTCGACCGCAGCCTGCGCTGGGCGCAGCAGTGCAAGCAGGTCGCCACCGACAACGGCTTCCTCGGCTCCGGCCACCATGTCTTCGCCATCGCGCAGGGGTCGACCTTTGACGATCTCCGCCGCGAGGCGGCCGAGTCGCTGGCCGCGCTTGATTTCCCGGGCTACGCCGTCGGCGGCGTCAGTGTGGGTGAGCCCGAGCCGGAGATGATCAAGCAGGTGGCGGCCACAACGCCGTTCCTGCCGGCCGACAAGCCGCGCTACACGATGGGCCTCGGCACGCCGCCGCAGATCCTGAAAATGATCGCGCTCGGGGTGGACATGTTCGACTGCGTCCACCCGACGCGGGTGGCGCGCAACGGCGCGGCCTTTACGCCTGACGGGCTCATCAACCTGCGCAACGAGCGCTACCGCACCGACCCGAAGCCGCTGGTCGAGGGCATGGACAATTACACTTGCCGGAACTTTTCCCGCGCCTACCTGCGGCATCTGGTCATGGCCAGCGAGATCCTCGCCTGCACGCTGGTTTCGCTGCACAACGTCCATTTCTACCTCGATCTCTTGGCCCAGGCCCGGGCGCATATCGAGGCTGGCGACTACGGCCCGTGGCACCGCGCGTGGATCGAGCGTTATGAGGCCGGTGAGGCGGCTGCCTTGCTCGGGAAATAATGTGGTGGTTTGGCTGGGCCGGGACGTCCGCTATCGAAAGGTATGCACGCTACACCGCCCCCGTCGCCCGCTCCGGATGCAGCCTTGGCGGAACAGGAGACGCTAGACCGAGAGGAGGTGGAATTCATGCGACTGCGACTCATTGTCCCGCTGTGGTTGCGGGAAAACCCGGGCCTGGTCCTGACCAGCCTCTACGTGTTCGCCTCCCTGGTCGGCGTTCTGTATCACTTTCTATTCTTCCGGCGGTTTGGCGTGAACGTGCTGGAATTCTCCGAAGCCTCCGATTTTCTGATGGTGGTGGTGCGCGAGCCGCTGACCGTGGCCCTGGCCCTGCTTGGCGTGCCGTTCTATTTGGTCTATGTCGCGCTCACGACTCCGCTGAGCCGGCTGGGCCAGGCGCAATTTTTCCGGGTTGCGCAAAGCCCCCGAGGAACGCCGGAAGTATTATGCTCGCAGGCGCCCCTAGTGGCCGTTGATGCAGGGAGGCTTCATCACCGTCTATGCCGTCCTGTTCGTGATGTTTTACTCCCAGTGGCGCGCTTCGAATATCCGGGGCGGCCACTACCGGAAGGTCACGGTCGAATTCAAGACGGACTCGCAGCTGGCTGACGGGGCGTTCCGCGTCGAAGGCCGGGCGCTGCTTGGCCCCACGGCGCGTTTCGTCCTCCTTTTTGATTCGGTCGCCAGGCGCACGGACGTCGTGCCGCTTGATTCGATCGCCCGCCTGGTCTGGGACGCCCGGAGCCGCCGCGAGCGCGCCGCAGATGACGTCCGGGCAACACCGGTTGATCCCGCGGCCGAGCCGCCCACAAAACCGTCCGCGCCTGCCGTGCTGCCGACCCCGACTCCCCCGTCCAAACCGGGCAATCCCTGATGCAAGTTTTGCTGGCTAGCCCCGCCGCCTTGCCCTAAGTACCCCCTCCGTCATGCGCATCCTCATCACCGGCGGAGCCGGCTTCCTGGGCAGCCACCTTTGCGACAAGCTCATCGCGCAGGGCCACGAGATTGTGTGCCTCGACAACCTCTTCACCGGCAGCAAGGCCAACATCGCGCACCTGCTCAGCCACCCGAACTTCGAGTTCGTCCGCCACGATGTCATCGATCCGTTCAAGTATGAGGTCGACCAGATCTACAACCTCGCCTGCCCGGCCTCGCCGCCGCACTACCAATACAACCCCATCAAGACGACCAAGACGTCGGTGATGGGCGCGATCAACTGCCTCGGCCTCGCCAAGCGCATCAAGGCCCGCGTCTTCCAGGCCAGCACCTCCGAGGTCTACGGCGACCCCTCCGTCCACCCGCAGCCCGAGAGCTACTGGGGCAACGTCAACCCCATCGGCCGCCGCTCCTGCTACGACGAGGGCAAGCGCGTTGCCGAGACGCTGTTCTTCGACTACCACCGCGAGAACAAGGTCGATATCCGCATCGTCCGCATCTTCAACACCTACGGCCCGCGCATGCATCCGAACGACGGCCGCGTCGTCTCGAACTTCATCGTGCAGGCGCTCAAGGGCGAGAACCTCACGGTCTACGGCGACGGCACGCAGACGCGCTCTTTCTGCTACGTCGACGACCTGCTCGAGGGTTTCGTCCGCCTGATGAACCAGACCGAGACAGTCGGCCCCATCAACATCGGCAACCCCGGCGAGTTCACCATGCTCGAGCTGGCGGAAAACGTCCTCAAGCTCACGAAGAGCAAGTCGAAGATCGTGCACAAGCCGCTGCCCGCCGACGACCCGAAGCAGCGCCGCCCCGACATCACCCTGGCCCGGAAATACCTCAAGTGGGAGCCGAAGGTCCAGCTGGCCGAGGGCCTCAAGAAGACCATCGCCTACTTCAAGACCAAGGTCTGAGGGGTTTGGCTTGGGGTGGAACGCGTTGACCCAACGCGTTGGGCTTGAGTTGGCGCGAGTCCCTCAGCGCGTTGAGGTCAACGCGCTCCACCAGCCGAGGCGCCGTCCACTGCTTGCAATGGCACAGCGATTGCTGAACATATTGTCATGGTCCACGCATTTCGCTGCCTGCTTCTCCTCGCCCTTACCGCGGCCGCGCTGCCTGCCGCCGACCTAATCCGCCCGAAGGTGATCGTCGTCGCCACCTTCGAGGTGGGCGCCGACACCGGCGACAAACCGGGTGAATTCCAATACTGGGTCGAGCGCGAGAAACTCACCGGCACTCTCACGGTGCCCGGCCTCGACCACCCGGTGCGGTTCAACGACCAGGGTGTCTACGGCGTCGTGTCGGGCACCACCGTGCGTTGCGGCCTGCAGATCATGGCGCTGTGCCTCGACCCGCGCTTCGACCTTTCGCAGACCTACTGGCTCGTCAACGGCATTGCCGGCGTCAGTCCGCATGTCGGCACCGAGGGCAGCGCAGCGTGGGCGCGGCACGTCATCGATGGCGACATCGCCTACGAGATTGACACAGGCGAGGCGCCGAAGGACTGGCCCTACGGCATCATGGCGCTGGGCAACAAGACGCCGCTGACCCCGCCGGTCATTCCCGACTGGGCGCCGAAGCCGATGGCGTGGAAACTCAACCCGGTGCTGGTCGACTGGGCCTACAACCTCACCAAGGAGGTCGAACTTCATGACGATGCCGTCGCGCAGGCGCACCGCGCGCTTTATGTCGGGTTTCCCGCGGCGCTGGCCGGCCCGAAGGTCTTCCTCGGCGACAGCTTCGCCTCCTGCCGTTACTGGCACGGCGCGCGCATGCAGCAGTGGGCCGACGACTGGACGAAGCTCTACACGAAGGGCGCGGGCCGCTGCGCGATGACCAACATGGAAGACCACGGCATCGCCAATGCGCTCACGCGGCTCGCTGACCTGAGGAAGGTGGATTTCTCACGCGTGCTTTTCCTGCGCACCGGCAGCAATTTCTCGATGCCCCCCGCCGGCCAGACCGCCGCCGAGAGCATGGTGGCGGAATACGCCGGCATGATCCCGTCGCTCGAGGCCGCTTATCGCGTCGGCAGCCCGGTGGTGCACGCGCTCGTCAAGGACTGGGCGAAATATTCGGTGAAGACGCCAGAGTGATAATTGCTCGGTGCCTTGAGGTGGAGCGCCTTGCCCCCAAGGCGCTTGCTTGGGGAAAGCGCACAAAGCGCGTCGGGGGCAACGCGCTCCACCTTTCATGCCTGCAATTCAGGTGGTCAGCCAACTGCTCGATGCAGAGTTAGCACGGTATTCTGCCCACGTGACAGAGTATCCCCAGCGGTTGCATCACAATACTCCAGGATGGGTGTAAGATGGCGCGCTGTTTCACGTTCGCATCCGGGTGGCATCAACGCAGCAGACCAATCTGGTTGAGCAGGTTTTGGCTTCGGATCTCTTGCGGGCAACGGGTGACTATCATGTCTCCCGTCACTGGTGGTGTGAGCTGTTCCTGTTGATGCCGGATCATGTCCACACGCTCCTAAAGTTTCCAAGTAAACCCGGCATGTCAGTCGTAATTCGTAATTGGAAGCGCGGTGCGGCCCGGCGGCAAGGCGTGCACTGGCAGGATAACTTCTTTGATCACCGTATCCGCTCGAAGGCTGAGGCGCAGGAGAAATGGTTTTATATCCGGCGCAACCCAGTCGTGAAAGACTTGTGCGCGAGGGGGGAAGACTGGCCTTTCTGGTGGGCCGTCACTGAGGAAGCGTGTTGAGGGCAACCCGCGCCACCTGTTTGAACCCTCACCCGCCGCTCCGCACCGAGCCCGGCGCCGTGGCGCGGGCCGGCTCGAGTTCCTCGAGCCGCGTGACCAGCACGTCGACCGACAGCTGGCGCTTGGCGGTGCCGCGATAAGTGCCCTTGAGCGGGGAGACATCGGCGTAGTCGCGGCCGACCGCGACCTTCACGTAGTGCCCGTCGGGCTGCCGGTTGTTCGTCGGGTCGAGCCCCCACCAGCCGTGGCCGGGGACGTAGACCTCGACCCACGCGTGGCTGGCCTGCGCGCCTTTCAGCTGGTCGGCCGGGCCGTTGTAGAGGTAGCCGCTGACGTAGCGGGCGGGCAGCTTGAGCGCCCGGCAGAGCCCGAGCATCACATGGGCGAAATCCTGGCAGACGCCGGCGCGTGCCTGGAGCACGTCGCGCATGTGCGTGTGCACGTGCGTGGCGGCGGGCTGGTAGCGGAACTCGTGGTGGATGTAGCGCATGATGGCCTGCGCGGCCTGCCAGGCGTCGGTCTGGCCGCTGGTTGCGTCGACCGCGAGGCGCCACAGGTCGGCGCCGACCTCGACGTAGGTGCTGGACTGGAGGAAATCGTAACAACGGTCGAGCCGCGCGCAGGCCCCGATCTGGTCGAGCGGCGAGGGCGTGGCGGCGGCGGCGAGGCCGGGCACGTCGGGCGTCGTCACGGTCGAGTTGGCCTCCACCGTCAGCTCGGTGTGCGCCTGCGTGATCTCGAACAGGTGCACGTAGTTCAGGTAGAAATCGAGGTAGTGCGACAGCTTCGAGGTCGGCAGGACCTTGAGGAGGAAGCTGTGGCAGGTCTGCCCATCGGTGGTGACGGGCTGCAGGCGGGCCTCGTTGAAACTTTCCCGCACGCTCGCACCATAGTTGAAGCGGGTGCGGTGCAAAATATGGAGTTTCATGCGCGCGGCGGCGGCGGAACGAGGGGCTGTTGCTGCTGTTCCTCCTGCTGGCGGAGCTCGTGTTCCTCGGGGGTTTGGAAGGGCTGGAAGATGTAAGCCTGGAAGAGGGCGTCGCCGATGGCGTTCAGCTTCGCCTGCGCCACATCGATGTAAGTGTGGAGGCCGGTGTCAAAAATGTCGTCGGCCGTGCTGAACTGGAACTCGGCCAGCAGCCGGCCGGCGAGTTTCTCGGCGTCGTTGCTGAACCGGCCCTCGTGCACGCCGGAGATGCGGCGCAGGGCGTTGTTGAGGTGGCGCACGCAGAAGCGCACGGAGCGCGGGAACTCGTCGGAGAGCAGCAGGAACTCGGCGACCATCGCCGGCTCTACCTCGGCGCCGTGGAGGGCCTTGTAGGCGTCCCACGCGCTGCAGGAGCGGAGCACGGCGGCCCAGCCGAGCGCGTCGGCCTGGCTGGGGGTGCCCGTCGGCGCGCCGCGGGCGGGCAGGGAGGCGTGGCGGACGTCGAGGATGCGGGAGGTCTTGTCGGCGCGTTCGAGGTAGCGACCGCATTGGATGAAGAACCAGCCCTCGTTGCGCACGACGGTGGCGTCGGTCAGGCCCTGGAGGAGCAGCGAGCCATTGCGGATGGTGAGGAAGAAGTCGGAGGGATTCTCGCGCCAGAGCTCGCGGGCGCGGGGCGAGTGCAGGAAGAGGTAGAGGCGGTTGAGCTCCTCCCACAGCTCGGCGGTGACCTGGTCGCGCACCATGCGGGCGTTCTCGCGGGCCTGGCCGATGGAGGAGACAATGGAGTTGGGATTGTCGGCCGCGAAGACGAGGAACTCCGTCACCGAGAGGCCCGTGGCGCGGGGGTGCAGCTTGCGGAACAGCTCCTCGTCGCCCGAGCTCTGGACGATGGGGATCCAGTGCGCGTCGAGGGCGTGGTCGTCGAGGCTGCGGAAATCGAGCAGGAGCTGGAGGTTCACGTCCACGAGGCGCGCGATGTTCTCGGCGCGCTCGATGTAGCGGCTCATCCAATAGAGACTGTTGGCGACGCGGCTCAGCATGGGAAAAGCGCCAAGCTCCGACATCCAAGCTCCAGAGAAATTTTAATCCGATCCAATTGGGGAAAATTGATGTTTGGGGCTTGGGTATTCATTGGTGCTTGGAGGTTGGAGCTTGGGATTTTTAAGCCGCCGGGCGGCTTAATGGTTCCCGTAGAGCACCCAGGTCTCCTTGCTGCCGCCGCCCTGGGAGGAGTTGACGACGAGCGAGCCCTTGCGGAGGGCGACGCGGGTGAGGCCGCCGGGGATGATGACGGTCTTCTCGCCGTAGAGGATGAAGGGGCGCAGGTCGATGTGCCGCCCGCCGAAGCCCTCGCCCTCGCAGTGCGTCGGGTGGCGGGAGAGGGAGATCATCGGCTGGCCGATGTAGTTGCGCGGGTCGGCGAGGATGCGACGCCGGAAGTCGTCGCGCTCGGCCTGGGTGGCGTGCGGGCCCATCAGCATGCCGTAGCCGCCGGCCTCGTTGGCGGCTTTGACCACGAGCTGGTCGAGATTCTCGATCATGTATTGCAGGTCCTTCTCCTCGCTGGCCAGGTAGGTCTGGACGTTCGGCAGCAGCGGCTCCTGGTCGAGGTAGTATTTGATGATGCGCGGGACGAAATAATACATGACCTTGTCGTCCGCCACGCCGGTGCCGATGGAGTTGGCGAGGGAGACATTGCCGGCACGGTAGGCGTTGACGAGGCCGGGGACGCCGAGGGCGGAGTCCTTGCGGAAGACGGTGGGGTCGAGGAAGTCGTCGTCGATGCGGCGGTAGATGACGTGGACCGGCTGGAGGCCCTTCGTCGTGCGCATGTAGACGTGCTGGTCGCGGACGAGCAGGTCACGGCCTTCGACGATCTCGATGCCCATCTGGCGGGCGAGGTAGGTGTGCTCGAAGTAGGCGGAGTTGTAGGCGCCAGGCGTGAGCAGCACGACGGTCGGCTCGGCCACGCCGGCGGGGGCGGAGTAATTGAGCACCTTGAGCAGCTCAGCCGCGTAGTTCTCGACCGGGCGCACGCCGCCGGCCTCGAAGATCTCGGGGAAGGTGCGCTTCAGCGCGCGGCGGTTCTCCAGCACGTAGCTGACGCCCGACGGGCAGCGGGCGTTGTCCTCCAGCACGAGGTAGTTGCCCTTGTCATCACGGATGATGTCGGTGCCGCAGATATGGATGTAGATGTCGCCGGGCACCTTCACGTTCACGAACTCGCGGCGGAAATGTTTCGCCGACATCACATAGTGCGGCGGGATGGTGCCGTCGTTCAGGATGTGCTGCTCGTGGTAGATGTCGTGGAGGAAGAGGTTGAGCGCCGTGATGCGCTGCACGAGGCCGGCCTCGATCTTTTCCCATTCGCCGGCGGGGATGATGCGCGGCACGAGGTCGAACGGGAAGATGCGCTCGGCGCCCTGCGAGTCGCCGTAGACGTTGAAGGTCACGCCCTGGCGCAGGAACGCCAGGTCGACCGCGCGGCGCTTGGCCTCGAAGTCGGCCGGGCTGACCGCGCCGAAGTGCTTCAGGAAATGCCGGTAGTGCGGCCGCACGGTGCCGTCGGGCGCCATCATCTCGTCAAAAAAACCGTCCGTGGCATACTGCCGGAAAGCTTCGGGGCGGGCGGCAGCGGGGGAGGGG